>Ga0116231_10002245_pt1 | contig 40378 bp, 22 predicted proteins | sample S1TSphgellanicum_2_FD_89695 | JGI IMG/M metagenome (GOLD analysis project Ga0116231, IMG submission 89695) | Host-associated microbial communities from peat moss isolated from Minnesota, USA - S1T2_Fd - Sphagnum magellanicum MG | ecosystem: Host-associated > Plants > Peat moss > Unclassified...
CAATGGATGCCATCTTCATTCTTTGAATGCCATTGTGAGTGTCAATTGAATGAATGAAAGGACAAATTTAGAGTTGGAGCTTTAAAGAACTATGTGAGAATTTGATTGCTTTGAATGTGTTCTCAATGGTCTACTTTCAACAATTGAATCAAATTCTATGAGAAAATGGGGTCCTTTCTTTTTGTCATAAATGTATGTGCACATATGGTCTTTTTCAATTTGCATCTCCCCCTTAATTTTTCTTTCAATTATGGAAACATGGAGTGTTTGAAATCATTGGGGCAGCTTGATGTTGAAGTTCATATTTACATATGAGTGCTTGAAGGTATAGGGTTGCACGTTGCTTTTGTCTTGAATTTTGAGGTGACTATTTTTTACACTAGAATGTTGCAAAGTCATAGAATTCTTAAGTTGATTTTAGACTTTAACACAATTTAAGATCATGTTTATGTTTACAGTCATAAGAAGTTCCCCAAACCCATAACCCAATTTATGTTATAAAGTGCATTTGTGTGCCTTCCATTTCTTGTTCAATTCTTGTGCCAAATGAGTCTTGAAGTGATTGTTTTCTACACCAAAATGCTTAAAAATCCAAGAGTGTGTTAGGTTGCTTCTATAGCCACAATTGAAGGATTTGTTTGTATTTGCAATCAACAACAAGCTCCCTACTTTTTGCTTCAAAGTGCATTTGTGTCCCTTCCATTTTTTCTTCAAATTTTGGTATCAAATGAGTTTTGAGGTCCTTGTTTTTAACATTAAAATGTTGCAAAATCCTTGAATGGTGGTCATGACGGTGAACAATTGTTGTCACCTTGTAGAGCTTCCATGTCATGAATGACATTGACGATTCTTTGTTGGTTTCTAACTATCAACTTGTGTGAAGTGTGAATTGGGGTGTGGATTGAAAGGAAGAGGAGAAAAATGTGCAACTTGGCCAACAATTGGAGGCATATTAAAAACAAGTTAATGTTGCCCAAGATTTTATATTTGTACTAAAACACAATAACATCATTAAATTTTACAATTTTTGGTTGGATACCAAGACAAAGAATGTGAATTTCATCACTTTTGAATTGTTTTGGCTTTGTATGATACGCCACTTGTATTCTAATGAGCCATTGTTTAAATGCTAATATAGAAATACAAGTGGGCGAAATTGAAATTTTTTTTTAAGATTTGAAATTATAGGTAAAATTGCCTAAATAATATTTGTGTATGATGGGATATCACTTGTATCCTTGAGAAGTCTAGTATGCTAAGGGATTTTTTTTTCATTTCGTTCTTTTACATATTGTAGTACCTTGGCATATTCCACACACAATTATCAAATAATTAATGTAACTTTAGTTTCTTGGTTTGGCACTTGGGGTTTTAATTTTGAAATTTTCAATAGTAAAAAATAGAATTATTGTAATGGACCTTTATTTCAAACAATTTGAAATGTTTTAGTGATAAGGTGGACCTCTATTTAATATCCTCCTTTCAAGATGACCAAAGATCAAATTTTTATATCTTAAAATATTTTCCAAAAGTTTAACAAATTGAAAAATAAAATTATAAAAATTTCAAAAAATTTCAAACATAATTTAATTTATGTTGAAGCAACCAAGATACTACAATAGTTTAAAGTTGGTTGAATTTTTTTGCTTTCTTGTCTTCCAATGTTATCCACATTTAATTTTTGTGTTAGAAGCCTAAAATGTGGTTACTCAACCTTAACGATGATGTTGTTTAAAATAAATCTTGCATTGAAATGCGAATGGATTGCTCAAATTTTCTTGGTTGTTATGTGAAAAACTTTGTTGTGCCTATGTTGAATATATTTGGGGTGTAACCAAAAAAAGGTGGGAAGAAATGGTCTCAACACAAAACACAACTATTACAATCAACAAGTCAATATTTGCATAAACACAAGAACATTTTCACATAGTGATAGTGTTCATGCTATAATGTCAAACTACTTGTTAGCTTATCTAGTCAAATCAAATCTACAAGTCATGAAGGATCAACTCGTTTTAATTTCTCTTTCAATGAGCTCACTAGTCGTAATCTTGGCAATTTTAACAATCACAAAAACCCATCCACAACTCTCACGGAATTTTGTCTCAAGTAAAGTGAGTAGAGCCATACCCCCTACATAGATTAGTTCATGAGCTTGAACCACATCAAGATCCCTAACACATTTTAACATAACAAATTGCTTTTTCTCTTAGAAAGTAACAATGAAACATATAACAACTTAGGGGGTTGGACAAAATAGAAACAATGAACCAAATGGATCATCAACAAATTTGCACATAACAAGCCAAACCTGTTGAAACCAAAGCTTCCATTTAGAAATTCCAACAATTGTGGATGCTCTCTCCCTAAATAGCATATTCAACACAATTCCACAAAATTCTTGAAATAAACCCAACACATTATTATTCAAATTATCATTGATTGCTCTTGAAATCCCTAGGAGTTTTTAGCGCTTCTTTCAATGTTACCCCTAAGTGTATTGCGACTTCTATTTCCTTTTTTTTGAAGCATATGGCACAATGGAAAACCATGTCTCCAAGAAGGTGATTAGAAACAATCATACATTCTTCTTTTATTATCATTTTAATGTTCTAAAACTTGTCAAACTATCTGCTTCCTTCTTTGAAACTACAAATATTATGCAAACACAAGGAAAAAAAAACCTTGACTTCATATGTCGACACACATTTGTGGTGCCATTCATATATTATGAATCACCAAGCTCCATGATGAGCATCCATCCAAAAAAACTTCACAACATCATCTTGACAACAATCCAAATTCATCTAGAAATCAACATATTAAACACAAAACCCATGCCAAACATTGTCAAAACACCTAATCACCATTACAATGTTATCAAACATAAACCTCCAAGAAACAAATTAAAAAAAGCAAAAACAAGTTGTCCACAAAATATCTTTTCTCTTCACCATCAATGAGTGCAACTTTTTGTCAAGTTGCATTTTCGATAGTTGACAATACTATTATATCCAATTAGGGTTTCATCAACCCTAATTTTGTGCCATATGGGATCGACTTTTGTAATGTTATGTTTTGTGTCATGATGTTAATAAAGTTAGTTGTTAGTTCTTTTATCAAGATCATTTTAGTAAGCTTTGTGGAATGTGAAACAATTTGTAGATATTATGAAATTAATAATAATGATGAATTTTTTTCTAAAATAAAATAAAAAAGTTTTGTGCTTAATAAGTGATGGAGACATTATACTAAGCGATTCTCAACATGTTCTTGCAAAAACCAATCCTTATGCATACCAAGTGGTTCTTAACATTAAAATATAAATTAATATTGACAACCTAATTGATTGGCTATTCTAGCAAATTGTTTCCAATTGTGTCTCAAAATTCTGATTTTTTAATAATATGTGATAACCTATGTGTAAGCCAAGTTTTTAATTTTATCAATTACCAGCCCGCAAGACATTGAAAAAAAAAAACCTGCCAATACTGGTCTCCACCATTGATTCATATTAATGGGAGTTATATGTTGGGAATACTTTTGTCATTTGTGCTATACCTTACATTTTGAAAGTAGCAACATTCCTAAAAGTGGTGAAGAGGGTGAATGAATGCCGATCCGAGCTAGCAAAACACAAGGTCTTGCCTGAGTATTTGATTTTCTTTCCTAACAATTCAAAAAAATTCAAAGAATCAAAGAATCACTAGCACCGGGTATTTGAAAAAAAAATCTCAAATAATTGCTAGTATTGGGTATTTCAAAAACCTCTAAGAATCACTAGTATTGGGTATTTGAAAAAAACCCCTTCAAATAATTGCTAATACCGGGTATTTCAAAAACCTCAAAGAATCGCTAGTGCCGGGTATTTGGAAAAAAAACTCCCTCAAATAATTGCTTATACCGGGTATTTCAAAAACCTCAAAGAATCACTAGTGCCGGGTATTTGGAAAAAAAACTCCCTCAAATAATTGCTTATACCAGGTATTTCAAAAACCTCAAAGAATCACTAGTGCCGGGTATTTGGAAAAAAAAAAAAAAACTTCAAAGAATTGCTAGTACCGGGTATTTTTGGTAAAAAGCCTCAAAGAATTGGTAGTATTGTGTATTTCAAAAACCTCAAAGAATCACTAATACTGGGCATTTAAATACATAGAAGGCTACATATGCTTGGCTTTGGTCCCAACCCCTTGCCTTGCCCTTTACAAGTTGTATACATGGAAGTTGAACCTTGGCTAAACAATATGGGATAAAACATGAGGTGATAGCGGGGAATGTCTTAGGAAACACATTGGGAGCCTTGATGGGAACACCATGGGAACAGATCCCAAGTGGGTGCTATTGAGAATATCTTTGGCTAGCACATTGAGAACTTGATGGGAACAAATTGGGAACATGAAAAATCTTCAATATCCAAACCTCCACCCCTCTCACCAAAGTAGAAAAGACAAGGCCCTTTTGGGTTGCCTATTCACTCATCTCTTTGGATGCCAGGAATTTATGTTCCTAAAATGTGTTTGTCACCCATGTTGGCCCACTTTAGGTTAATACTTTAATACCCTCTCCATGGAAGTGGGTACCTTTTTGCTTGTGATGCTACATTGGCCATTTTAAAACACCCCTATTTGTGTGGCCTTCCAAATATGGGTTAAGGTCAAAAAAGACCACATATGGGTTTAGGGTTTAGCGTTTAGGGTTTAGCTTTTAGGTATTTTTGTTTGTTTGGTTGGATGCCTCCAGAGGAAGGGGACCGCATAGATCTTTGAACCACTTGCCCAGCTTGTTTTTTTTGGGGGATGGAGCACAAAGGCTGGCCCAGTATGTTTCCCTTCCCAATGGGTCCACTTTGGTTTGGGTTTAAAGTTTAAACCTTGGTTAGATCCACCACGTGCAATTGGATTTTAGTGTACTTAATGGGGCCTATGATTATACACCTAGATTTGGTCCAAATCTTTGGCTTATTGGGGGGGGGGAGGATGGATGGATGAATGGATGAATGAATGGCCTTTACTTCTCCAAAACAAAGATTTCATAGATCTTGAAATTCATGACACCCTTGTACCCCACCCAACTATGCATTCTCCCTCTTTTGTTGGAAAAGAAATCTCTACTTTTTGCTTCATTCTAGTCTTCAGTTTCCCAAGGACCTACCTCAATTTTGTTTGTTTGTTTGATAGGGCTTTTGAAGAGTAGTGGCTCCACTTGTAGATGATGTTGGGCATGGCAATGCAATATAGTTGACCAATGAAGGGGGTTTCTAAGTTTGGACAATTAGGGTTTGAGACTTTGTATTTAAGGGTTTGTATTTGGTCAAATTGGGTTTCCGATGTATCACAAATTTAGACCCTAGCCCACAAACCTTTATGCTTTGCTTTGTTCAATGCTCTTAGGATTTTGTCTTCAGTTTCTATTCCATGCTTTTGTGATCTTGTACCATCTACATACATTCACAAGGGATGGGCATTTTTGGTGGGACATCAAAGGATTGCAATGGCCACTACAAGCCACTTTTGAAGGAACTAAAGGCCGCCATAACTTAGGTGTGGTCCCAAGTGGCCGGACTTTTTCAATTCCAATGAGAAACACCTCAAATTTTTAACAAAGTTCCGAAAATGGGACCACACCCAACACAACTCATCCCAAGGTGTAAAAGAGATTGAGAGGTTCATGCCATAATATTCACATTAATCTTACTTAGTTTTAAACATAATTTGCATTTCAGATTATCTCATTTATTTTATACATAGAAATAATCTTCCTTAATATGAGATTATAATTATAATAGTGTGGCCTACACCTATTATTGCCCCAAGTGTGAACTTGATACCCTACTAATTGAATTTCACTTTGGGATTTTTATTGAATTTTTCACGACAAAATATTATTCAAAATTCAATATCCCTTGCACCATAAGTCTAAATATTCCAAAATCATCTCCATAGAATCCTACTCATGGACACACTTTTCAATAATACCAAAAGGTGTGCCCCCAATTTTCGAAAAATAAAATAAAATTCAATATTCAATAACTCTTGCACTCGATGTCTAGACATGACTTGAAACCCCCTTGATGCAACCCTACTCATTGATTGAGAGTTTCCCAATTATATCAAAGAGCATGATGAGCATGCCGCAATTTGTTCTCAACAAGAAAAATAAACAAACACATAATCTTCCTTAATAGATAGATTAAACCCAAAATTGCACTATAGTGAAATAAAATAAGATGCAGAACAATGAAATAGATCTTTAAAATTAATGAAACATCAAAATTATTTGTCTCCTATCACTTACTTTTTTAGTGTCATAATCCCAAAGTTCCAACTTAGTAAAGGTGCATTCCCACTTGGTGTTAGGTACACTAGTGTTGAGTTCCTTTAACTCCATACTCGTATTTTTAAGACTTAAAACTTACTTATTGTGAAGATTTTATGTTAAACTAACATTCACTTAACATTAATCTATCGCCCATTTAACATTGGGTGCCGACCTAGATTTTCAATTAACATTGATTTGACATCAAGTGTGAATGCACCATAAGCATTTTATTGAGTTATACTTGAAGATCACTTCTAAGGTGCAAGGTATTTCTAATGGGAGCTATCAGAGATTTAAGTGCTATCATAGCTCCAAGTGAATTTGTAATCCTTTCCTGGAAGCACAACTAACAATTGCCAGAGCTCAAGTGGTTGCCAACCTCTCTCTCTCTCTCCCTCTAACAATAGAGATGGCTATCTCCTTTCAGAGGCGTGGAGAGCCTTAAACCCTAAACCCTATTGATGAGGTTTCTTATCAATGAGGTCTTTCACAGCTCTTGCTATTGTTATCTTAAGTAAAAAACAGATGTCATGCCCAATGGGGCCCCCATCTCTCCACAGAGGTTATTTGTTATTTTCTCTCTGAAGATGCTTGACTAGAGAGTTTCTAAACCCACCATTAATTGCAGCTCATAGTCTCGATTGCCTTAGACTTTTTGCTCTCAGTCCAAGAAGGAAACCAGCTGTGATCCTAGGATCCCTTCCTCTCTCCAGGCTCGCTGCTGCAATCTCGCCTCCTCCTCCTCCTCCCAAAGATTGATCAAACGATACAAATGAAAAAATAATGATGATGATATGATGATGATGTTGTTGTTGTTGAAAAAACAAAGGAAAAACAAAAGACCCACACACTACAAACTTTACTTACACAGCTGCTGACGATCATCATGTTGTCAAACAATTTTAGATCCTGAGAATCATTGAATCATAATGTGTCCAAGGAAACTCTTAATGAATCTTGAATCATACACACACACACAGATGTATATATATATTATAACTATTCCTGAATGCAGAATGTGTCCAAAACAAAGCACTCCAAGCTGATCATAATACTCTTGGGTCATGAAGAATCAATAGAAATTGTATCCAAGAAAGACTCAACATGACTGGATTAGACTTGATCACCACAGCTGCATCCAATTCTCCACCCTTCTTCCTCTCGCCCTGCCCTTTTCCCTCTCATGGATGAAAAATTTGGACTTGTGAAGAAACCCATAAGTCCAAATTTCTTCTTTTGCGAGAAAAGGGATCCGTCCTCATGGATGAAAAAAATGGGACTTGTGAAAAAACCCCTAAGTCCGAAATTTCTCATTTTGTGAGAAAAGGGATCCGTCCTCATGGATGAAAAAAATGGGACTTGTGGAAAAACCCCTAAGTCCAAATTTCTCATTTTGTGAGAAAAGGGATCCGTCTTCATGGATGAAAAAAAATGGACTTGTGAAGAAACTCCTAAGTCCAAATTTCTCATTTTGTGAGAAAAGGGATCCATCCTCATGGATGAAAAAAATTGGACTTGTAAGCCCGCCCACTCTGCATCCTCACCCACGTAGGCTTTTCCCACTTGTAATCAAAAGTCCAAGAAACCCCAAAAACAAACACTCACATATGTTTACACACATGAATGCTTGTTTGTTTGTTTTTTTTTCCTTTCCGACTTTTGTGATGTAGTTGAATTAGTGATATCAATGCATAAGAACATTTAGCCAAATTTGGTTAAATGAAAAAATGTAAAATATTTAAGTGTCATTACATATTGTTGGGCTACCCACTTACCTAAGCCTGATATAACAATCTGGCAATTTCCATTAAAAATTTTTGGTGGAATCTAACATTAAAAAAAAACCCCCACTTTTTTAGGGCATTGAAATTGATGAAGTGCAATTGGTCAATGGATGGAATGCATTGGATGAATTTGGGGGTACATCTTGGGTGAATGAACATCTTTGAAATTGATGAATTGCACTTGGATGGATGGAGGTGGATTATGGATCAGGTACATATTGGGTAAATGGAGGGAACTGAATTGACCAAGTGCAATTGAATGGATGAAGAGCATTGGATAGCTAGGATACATTGAATGCATGGAGTGTATCAAATGCGTTTGGAGTGCATTCGATGGATGGGGTACTACAATTTGATGGATGGATGAAGCATTTGATGTCTAGGGGTACCATCAAATGGATGGTGTATATGAAAGGCATTTGGAGTGCAATGGATGGATGGGATACCCTCGGAATGGATTATGTAGATTGAATGCATTTGGAGTGCAATGGATAGTTGGGATACCATGGGAATGGATGAGGTACATTGAATGCATTTAGGGTGCAATGGGTAGTTGCAGTAACATCGGATGGATGGGGTACAATGAATGCATTTGGGGTGCAATGGATGGATGGGGTATACATTGAACGCATTTGGGTTAAATTGGATAGATGGGGTAAATTGGATGGATGGGGTACATTGAAGGGATGGAGTGCATTGGAAAGAGTGGGTAAATTGGATGGATGGGGTACATTGAATGGATAGAGTACATTGGATGGAAAAGGGGAAGGGGTGGGGGGTAAGATTGGATGCATGGGGTGCTTTAGATGAATGTGTGTGTGTGTGTGAGCTCACTTACTCTAGTACTAGAGTCTCATGTAGTACTAAAGTCTCATCAGCAGCTGCTACTTGATCTGTTTTGTGTCTCCTGTCAGATGTCTTTCTTCTGAGCATTCAGAGTGTGGACAAACAGGAAGAGGGATGGGGTGAAGAAAGGAAGGAAGCAAGCAAGGAAGGAAGAGAGAGAGAGAGAGAGAGAGAGGACCCACCCACAAGCCACACTAGTAGTAACATGTTGAGTGTGTTTTGTACAAGGGAGTTTGTTGGCCAGGGTGAACCAACAACACCCATCCATCCATCCATGTTGGTACCTTCACCTTCTTTTTTGAGTGAGGCTCCCTTACTACTCTACTACCTAGTAGTGGCCATAATATTAAGCCCAAAATAATAATTTGATGGCCTTGCCTACTACCAAGGCAAAGGATATTGTGTTTAGATTCATTATAGAGTAATTCATTATTGTAGCTTACGGGATTTTTATAGACCCCTAGGTAATAATAATAATAATAATAATAATAGGTCTATTTATTTTTATATGAGGATTTTTGAAATATGATTTATTTACTTTTTTTGGCTTGTGTTGAAACTTGAGATTAAATTACATATTTATAATAATGTCTTGAAAAGATTTTGGTTTCTGATTTTAGAGGATTTTTTTGAAGATAATATATTTTTGCATGGTGAAAAATATTTGAATTTTCATAATAATCTTCTTTTTGCCTTAAGATACTTTTTAATGTAAATGGCAAGGCCACCGTGTGACACACCCACTTGTTAGATTTGAACTACTCGGCAACCCCAGTTTAGATTTATTTAGTCTAAACATGACGGGATATTTGTAAATATTTAGAAATAATTTAAATGAATTTTGGGATTTAATTTTAATTTTTTTTCTTACAATGGTACTACTACCTAGTGAGGAGAGGTCGGCCGCCCGGCCGCCCACCCGCCCACCTATTCCACAACTAGGCTATGCCGCCCTTTACATTTTTGCTTCCAAAAGTTCTCATCAACTTGGTTACTCGGAAATGCCTCTTTTTTTTTAAATTTTAAAAATACCTCCCACTCTCTCAAGTCTTGTATTTGTGCAAGAAAATATAGAAGAAAAATAACAAGTTGTCATTAACTTGGTACTCGGAAAACCCTCTTTTTTTTTAAAAAAAATTATTAAAAAAAAAAAAAAACCCTACTCAATTCTCGTTTTTATGCAAGACAATAATATAGAATAGAAAACAAGTAAGTTTTGTCATTTTTTGTCAATTTTATAATAATAATAATTATTATTTATTTATTTGTGAAAGAGTCCTTCATTGGGCTTCAAATACCTATGTATATAGGGTAGTAGGTACCACCTATAGTATTTTTTTAAAGTATTTTTTAAAGTATTTTTTTTGGGTTGTATTTTATAATTTTGTTTGCAGCTTCATTTTCTTTCTTTCTTTCTTTCTTTCTTTTCTTTTTTCTGGTTGCAAAACGTGTTGCAGACAGACCCATTTTCCTTAGTAAAATAATAAATAAAATAATAATTTAAAAAAGAAATACTTAATAGACAGACACTATTTATTTTGGAGCTCTGCTCCTTTTGTTCTCCTTCTTTATAAGTTTGTACGTATGCAGGCTATGTACTCTTTGTATTGTATTGTACTGTAGTTTATTTTATTTTATTATTTTATTATTATTATTTTACTTTATTATTTGTTTATTGAAAATCCTTTGTTTTTTTCTCCTTCTTCTTCTTTTTTGGGTTTTGTGTTCCTTGGTTGGTATAATTGACGACCAGAATTTTTGGATGAACAGTAGACTGTCGCTTCAATCGTCCATCATTTCGTCGTCTTCCGCGCTCTCTCTCTCACTCTCTCTCTCTCTCTCTCCCTTTTTTCCTTTTGTTTTTATTTCTGTTTTGGTTTTTGGTTTTTGTGTTTGTTTCTATTTTTGTTTCTGTTTTTGTCTTGTTTTTGTTTTATTTTAGTTTCTGTTTTGTTTTTTTTTGTTTCCACAAGTTGCGGAGAACAAGAATGCAAGCAATTCTCAGCTCTTTCAATTGCTGCACTTGTTGTTTTTTGACCCTGACGATGGAGGAGACGGAGCTGACCAACAACAACAAGAGAACAAGAAGAAGACGAAGAAAAACCTGGTAGAAGAAGAAGAAGAAGTTGTTGGTGCAAGACAAGGAGAATAAGAAGCTGATACATGAGATTAAGAAGAAAAAGACGAAGAAGAAGCTGGTACAAGACCCGGAGGAGAAGAAAGAGCTGTGGGAGAGAGGAAGAGAACTGGGGGGGATGATTGTTGCAATGTCGAGATGTTGGCGATGGTTACAAAGATTTGTGTACTTTGAGTACTTGCTCTTTCACATTCGGATTCGTGGACTCATGGGCAAAACAAATTTGGTGAATGAGGACTTAGGGGATGGGGGGACTTGATTGAAAGCTGTTTTTTTTTCAATTGTGTTTTCTAGCTGTAGCTGTTCCTGCTGCAGTTTGACAACAAGAGGATACAAGGAACTGAGCTCGAGAAGTAAAGCTAGCAGATAGAAAGATTTGGGAAGACACAGAGAGAGAGTAATGGGGGTGTGTGCATCGAAGGTGGTGGGTGGTGAGCTCGACGAGAGTAAGGAGAAGAGCTTCACTCTGGATAGCAGAGATCTGAGTCTAGGGTTCAGGACGTTGAGTTTCGACTCGCTTGGATCGTCGGCGGAGGTGGGGGAGATTGGGAAGTTGGGTACGTTGTTGTGCAGGAGATCAGCAGTTGGGAGCAGCAACAACAACGGAGGAGGAGGAGGAGAAGGAGGAGGAGGTTTCAGTAAGAGTCATCAGGAGAAGATGATGATACAACAACGACAACGAAGATCACCAACAGCACCACCACCAGCGGGAAGATCATCATCGTCTTCTTCTTCTTCTTCTTCCTCCTCCTCCTCCTCCTCTTCTTCTGCTGCTGCTGTAGGAGGCGACATTTGCTCCTACTTGAGTTCGCGGCCTCCTCATGGCTTCGATGCCATCGCCAAATCCTACGCCGAATCTGCTGCTAGAGCTGCAGCCAGGGACACTTTCATGTTCCTCAAGGAGAATGAGCATGCTGCTGAACTGGTTTCGTCTGACAGGCTCATCACATTTTCAGGTCTCCATGGCTCCTCTCTAATGGATCAATGCGCGGGAGACGAGGAAGAAGAAGAAGAAGAAGAAGAAGATACCTCGGCTCCCGTAGCTGAAGATGAAGAAGAGCTTGCTGCTGCTGAGAATGAAGCTCTGAGATCAACAGACAATTCTTCTGTTCAAGTGGATCCGGTCATAGACTTGGGAGCGCCATTCAAGGCAAGGGTGAGTCCTCTGCCTCCTCCTTCAGTTGAGCAGAAATCGCATTTTGAAGCTTGCTTCCCCGCAACCAGCCGCTGGGCTTCAGTTGTGAATGCGGCCAGGCAATCTGCCTGTCTGCCTGCAAGACCTTTGAGACTTGCCAATCAGAGTACAGACAAGAGGAGAGAAGCATCGTCAGCATCAGCAGCTGCAGCTGGAGATGGTGGAGATATTGTACAAGAACATCATCTTTTTTGTCCCACTGTTGATTCTCCGGATTCTTCTGCTGCTGGGCTGCAACAACAACAACGAAAATCACTTTTGGAGATTAGATCTGGAACTCCTCCAAATGCTGCTGCTACTACAGTGTTAGTCTCTCCTTCCATCATGCAAGATTGTGTGGGTTGCTGTGGACGAGTGAGAGAAGCAGGAGCAATCATAGAAGCAGAAGCAGCAAAGTGTGGCTCACACAGCATACGAATTGAATCAGGTTCCAGATTGCAGCATCGAAACCACCCCAGAGGAGGAAATTCTACAACTGATGAAGGTCCAAATTCAAGAACAGCTGAGAATTTTGAGGCCCAAGGCTGCTTGGCATGCTTCAGTTTGGCAAATGGCCTACGCATACACTTACCAACAGCAGCGAAGGACAGGAGTGATTTATCATGTAGTATCATCACAATGCCATGCAGCAGCAATTTGGGTCAAGATTGTGTTAGGTTTCAAGATTCAGATCAGCCTGATGATCCTGATGCTGATGCTTTCTTTTCCTTTCCAAGTTCACCATCTGCTGCTGCTGCACATCACCATGAAGTCATAGGATCAAGGAAGAAGAATGATCTTGAATGCTTTGAAGATGAGCAGCCGAGAAGTAGGAGTGAGAAAGCAACAAGAGGATCAATGATGATGATGAATGCATCCTCAAAAGCTGCATTTGGCTCACCGTTTCCAATCTGTGGAACTAATTCAAGGAAAACTCAACACAGACTTGATGAAATACTTCAAGATGGGTTCTCACTGGAGTTCCAAGCTTGTGCTGACTCTCTTGCTCACAACAATTCTGCTGCATCGGATTCAGTAGCCAGCACAACTGAGCCAGACTCACCAGAAACTTCATCGAGCAATCACGATTTCGGAAGGGATGTGCATGACACAGATGATTCCAGCTCTGATTTGTTTGAGATTGGCAACATTCACAACAGCACCAATATCATGGGCTTCACAGGACTCGATTTCCCACATCATCCAATCAAGAAAAACTTCACTACGAAAGATGTGTTGGAGATCTCATCTGGGTTCATGTCTGCATCACCTGGCAATCCAGGTTAGTGGTTTTGGTATTCATGCGCTTGCACCCATGCACTATTTTTTTGAACCAACCAGAGTGTTAAAAAGGCTTGACATGTGAAAAAAACTGATCTGAGCTATGAACTTTCAGTCATTCATGTGCAGCCTCTCATTTTTGGAGCTAGAAGTGTAAATTGTATGTTGGCGAGCAATGTCATCAAAATTCCTTGCACATTTGCAACAAACTTGTATACATAATAGAAGGACCTGGTGTATGTGGGCATGGGTGTGCAGGTTCTGTCAGGAACTTAATGAGAGGTGCAAAGGCTGTCCATGCAGCTAACAGCAGAGCAAAGGTGCTCAAAGAGCAAGCAAAGGCAAAAGCAAGGAATGCAGAGTTAGTGAAAGAAACAATTGGTGGTGAGACTGCCAAGAATGGCCAACATGGTAAAGGCTTAGTTCTCATGAAGCTCGGTTTGTCACAACGAAAGCATTTAGTGGTTAAGAATACTACAACAACAACAATGGAGAAACAACAGCTAAGTGTGCCAAATTCACAAGGTAATAATACTAATGGGATCTTGCAACTACAATCTTTTGATTCAGAAAACAAACCTGCTTGTTTTGCAACAATCCAAAATGAAACAATGCCTGCAACAACATTGACAACAATTTCTGCAATGGATTATTACTCCATCCAAGGTTGCAAGTCAAGTCAAGTACTGGACAGACTGTGGCAACACAGCTTGCAGGGAGTTAGCGAAACCCATTACTGAAGGTTTGCATAATAGGAAGCTGTTAACCCTAATATTGGGAAGCTCTGCACAAAAACTCCAAACACAAAAAGATTTGGAGCTTTTCCTCGGAACGAAATTAGGGGAGACAAAATCTTTCTGATCTCAAGGACTCTACTGGGACTCTTGTCTTTTTATATGGATCAAGTAAGTGGTAGTTTCTAAATTCTACGCAAGGAGCTAGCAAGTGAGATAGATAAAACCATTTGTTCAATAGTCCATCTGAAGACAACCCAATACAATACATGTGTTTCAAACCCTAAAACTGTTGATTCAGCCATAAAGTAGTAAGGGGGTGGGAAGGGCACACACGATCATAAAGAGAGATTGAAATTATAGATATGAATCAAAATGCAATTGTTCTTGATTTTGTCATGCAGCAAGAGAGCTGCATCTTTATGTGTCTTTGACCTCTTGACATGATTCTCCTATACTCAAAAACCCTAAACCCTAAGCAGTCTCCCTTTGTCTCTCTGTACCGTGGCTTGTCAATATGTCACCTTTTTTTGTTAATTGTGAAGCTTTGGTTTCCCTGGCAAGCATTGGGAGGTCTGCTAATACTGACTTGTGTGTGTGACAACTTCTGAAGGTTTGTATAGTTGGTTTCTTTATCATAAGATCACAGTTGGTTTTGAGTTTGGTGTGACTGGCCTTCCCAAGACACAGTCAATTATGGATTCAGATGTCTTCCTCATCGTATGGGAAGTGTCTCACTACAACAACATTTTTGTTTCTGTTTGCAAAATATAAAAGAGGATGAACCTTATGGTAAGATGGAGATAGAAAGGGGCGATTTGTTGGGGATGATGAACAAAAAATTCCCTTTTTACATACCCTTCTCACACTTGGCTTCATACCAAGAGTACACCAAAATTCCCATTTGAAAGGGTGCTTGCAAAGCTCTATTTTTGGCAGGAAGCTAGTACCATGTTAGGGATCTCTCCAATGTTGAGTTCCTTTGATTAAATGGCAACAATCCTCAAACGCATCAAGGTCACCTCACCTCAAAGTATCTTCATTGTGAATTTCATAATTGATTCTAACAAGAAAACTCTTAGGAGAAAGAGGGAAGAAACCAAGATGATGAGGAAAACCATCACCTTTGACATTGTGAAAGGACAATCTTTAATTCAAAATCAGAAGCATTTGTCTGTGAGACTAACGGATTGGAAAACAATTAGCATGATTTCAAAGCTTGAGATGTAATTTTGAGTTTTGTTGGTTTTTGCAAAAGATCCATGCTTTGATGTGAAAGAAGTCAAAAATACCATCACATCACATCAGTACCTTGGCTAGTTCCACACTAATTATATTATTTTCAGAAATGTTGAAATTTTCGAAAAACAATTCTTCCCAAATCCAAAAAAATATTGTGAAGGAAAATAGTGAATATTTTAGGAATATTTTATTTACTGAAATGAATGTTCCGAAATTAATTAATTATTTGACGGACTTGTGTTGAAATGGCTAAGGTACTATGGTACTCATTTCAATAAATAAAGCTTCAAAATGTTGAGTGTCATCTAGAGAGAAGCAAAAAAGAAGAAAAACTACAAACCAACAAAACACACTGCACCTTCAAGACCAAAGAGGGCAGCAGCTCCAGGTCTCAAGATCTGAATTGAGATCTCAAATACGGTCGATCCAGGTCTCAATATATGGATTGAGATCTCAAATGCGTTCGCTCCAGGTCTCAATATTCTGGATTGAGTTCTCAAATATGGTCGCTCCACGTCCCAATATTCTGGATTGAGATTTCAAATACGGTCGCTCCACGTCCCAATATTCTGGATTGAGATCTCAAATATGATCGCTCCAGGTCTTAAGATCTGGTTTGTTTTTTTTTGAGATCTCAAATTACTGGCGAGCATGGAACATTCTGAGAATTCAGTTTTTGGGAACTTCGTGGAACGATTCGCTTAACTGTGAGTTCAGTTTTTGGGAACTTCATAGAACAAGTTCTCTAAACTGTGAGTTTCTTGGGAACTTTATCGAACAGTTCTGTGAACTGAGAGTTCATTTCTGAGAACTTCATGGAACAAGTTCTCTAAACTGCGAGTTCAGTTTTTGGGAACTTCATGGAACAAGTTCTCTTAAGTTCGGTTTTTGGGAACTTCACGGAACATTTCTATGAGGCTGTATGAGTTCATTTTTCGGGAACTCCATGGGAACATTTCCTAATTTGGGAACTTCATGGGAACATTTGCTATCACTAGAGAGCTGCTAGAGCTTTGCTGCATCGGGTTGCTAAGTTTCCCCCTTCGTTGTGGGAGGAAGAGGAGTTGGGTGCGTGGCAAGAGGTGGTGAGGGAGGTGGAGCTTGAGGTGTGGAAGAAGGGAAAGGGAGTATTTGGGATTCTTCTGTTGCTGCAAAATAAAAATAAAACAAAAACCAATCATGGGGTTTGTTTTGTTTTGGCGAGAATGGACGCAAGCTTTCCTCTACATGTCCCCCTTTGTGTTTTCGGCAATTGGCATCGCACTCTCCGTGGGAGTTTCTGTTTTGGGAGCTGCTTGGTAAGTAAGTCTTGTTTCTTTTTTTTTGTCTCTTTGCCTTTTCATTTGTAGTGAGACAATATTTGTTTTCGAAAATTTCCGGGAGAGAGTAGTGGGGATCTTGAGAGACAAAGATTGAGATTTGGTGGTTCTGGAGAGACGAGATGTGGTTTTTTTTTAATAATAGCATAGTCTGGACATCAACAAGCGAGGCTGGTTGTTGTATGTTGGTGGACAAGCTTGATAGCACCCTTTTTTCTTTGCTTTTGTAGGGCTTCATATCCCGCATCTGCAGAGAGCTTCCCTTGATGATATGGATTTTTTTTTCTTTTGTGGGTGCGGGGTGGGGGGGCTGGGGAGTAAATGATCCCTGGATCTAGAATCCCATCACTTCTTTGGGTCTGATTCATCGAAGACTTTGACATTGGATTACATAGTTTTGGAGTTTTGTCAGCAGTTTGATTAGGCTTTTTTAGATGTGGGTTTTGTACTCCCCTCATGATGGATGCCATTATAGGTTGCAAGAGCACTGGCCAGGTTTTACAAGCTACTTTTGATGACTTCAGTTGGGTTAAACCATCTGCAGAGTATTGAGCTGTTCTGGTTTAGAATGCCCAAATGTCATCATTGATCAAATTGCCACAGGAGTTTGGCCATGGGAAATCTGACACTGAAACTTGGGATCAAAGAATTTCACCCACAAATTACAATGTGGTGAAGATCTGGAATTTTGTGACAATTTGTGGCTTGTATGTTGCTTTCTTCAGGGGTATCTACATAACAGGGAGCACTCTCATAGGAGCTGCAATCAGGGCTCCTCGCATCACCTCGAAGAATCTCATCAGGTATTTTTTGTTTTTGTGTGTAATTCAGTTTTGTTTTGTTGGCAAGTCTAGACTTGTTCTTCTCCAGTGGGAAGGAATTTGTCATTGTTTCAGGAATCATCATGGTCTCTGATCCCTAGAAATTTTTCAAGGCACCCAAGTCTTATGGTTCTCATTTGGAAATATCTGGCCATGATGCAGTGTTATTTTCTGTGAGGCAGTGGCCATCTATGGTGTTATCGTGGCTATCATTCTCCAGACCAAATTGGAAAACACAACACAACCATTTCATCCTGAATCAATGAGGGCTGGCTATTCTCTTTTCTCCTCAGGCATCATTGTGGGATTTGCAAATCTGGTTTGCGGGTGTGTTGTTCATGCCTCTCCAAAAATTGAGTGTAGCATCATTGATTGCAATTTCCACAGCATGTCTTTCTTCCTCACCTTCCATCAAGCTCCAGTGTTTTGATGATGTAACAGGAGTCATTACATATTAATTCCATATTTTACATACTAATTAGCAAATTGTCTTTTTTGGCAGGCTATGTGTGGGTATCATTGGCAGCAGCTGTGCATTATCCGATGCACAAAACTCTACCCTATTCGTGAAAATCTTGGTTATTGAGATCTTTGGTAGTGCTCTCGGTCTCTTTGGTGTGATTGTGGGCATAATAATGTCATCACAAGCTACTTGGCCATCATCTCCAATTTGAAAAAGGAACTTGGTGGAAAGTGCATCATGTCCAATATAGCAGACACTAGGGGGTCATTTGGAAACCTCATCAGAGAGAGAGAGAGATATGTGGGACTTTGGCACATTGCATGGGGGTTGTGACAAATTTTCCTGATGTGCCCACAAGAAGTCCCAGGGACTGCTGAACTCCAAGGGCTGCAGTTTTCACCACAATATGCTGATGATGACTGGAATGTGTTGCATGAAGTGTTTGCAGTGGACCATGTATCCAAAATGTCTGCACACAGAGGGAGAGAGAGAGAGAGGGGGGGGGGTTTAACATTGTAATATTCTTAATGGCTATGCAAGTGGAGCTGTTCCAAGCCTGTAGATAAGTGAAGCTTTTTTTAAGCTTCAGTTTGATCATTCCAATCAATTTTGGTGAATAGTCAGTTTGCTTTGTAAGAGTTTTGCATTATGGTGTTTGGTGTTGATACTCTTCCCTGTGGCGTGGTCTTCTTTTATCAGTGACTTGATTCATTGATACCATCCCCCTCATCTTCTGTAACCTGCAATGATTCAGCCTTAGTACAAATTACTCATAGTATTAAGCTGTGTAATCCCTCATTATGGGTTATCTACAAGTATAAGTACACACGCATGCTCTTTTTGGTGTGATGGGTCACTTCATGATCCTGAGTTCCTTCTATTTGTGTGCTCGCCTTTTTTCGGTTCTATCTGTGTTATCTCAGGTGGCCTTCCATGCACAACACCTTTGAGTGTTTGTCACAGAGATTCTTCTGTCAGCCGCACAGCAACTAAAATCAGATGTGCTCTGGTCATTTTAGTTTGGAACCACAGGGACCCTCTTGTCCACTCCTTCCACTTTGTATGCAATTACGGAAAACCCAAAGCTTCCCTAATTGTCCCTCCCCACTTTTGCTTCCACTTCCAGCTGGTCCTGAAAGCTGTGGCTGTTTCATTAATCAGAAACATGGTGATGGATTAATAATTTTTTGGTTAATTGAGTGTTTGTTAGTAATAAAAACCTCAGAGATTTTTTCTTAAACCCTAAACCCTAAACAATCCCCGTGCCTTGGGGCATTCCGTTTTCCAAAATGCCCAGCATCAGTTCTTCTGTGCTATTGTTCAACATGGTTTTTTTAATAATTTTTCTTATGGAACTTGCGCATGGGGTGGGTTTAACGCTAAACCCTAAACGTAATTGGACTAGCTACAAAGAATGAATCTGGGCACAAGTTTGATGAGTCTGAGTTTGGGACGCGGCAAGCAAAAGCAGTTGTCTCTGTGAGAGAGGGGAAAATAGGCCTTCGTCTTCACCAGTTTTGCCTTTTGAGTGAGGATGTGGGTTTTGCTTTGGGAGAGGGATCTGACCACTGACGCTTACATTGGGTTGTCTTCTCCCTCCCTCTCCTCGGGCCACCACATCCCACAAATGCTTTTTTCAAGCATTAGAGAGCCCAGTCCCTAACCTAAGGTTAAAAGGTCCACAAGTAGGTCATAAACTAAAGGAGGTAAGCAAAGAAATGACAGAATTAGGATTTGAGGTTTCTTTTTTTGGGGGGGGATGTTGGTGTTCTCAGTTCTCACCATGTTTTTTTTCCTTCCCAATTATGTTCTTACCAAGTTCCCCATTATGCTCCCATTATGTTCATCAAGTTCCCATAAGTTCTACAAGTTGTTCCCAATAGTACCACACTTTATCCCATATCCTTTCCCCAATTTTTTAAACCTTTGTAACCTATATAGATAAACCAAAGGGATCACATCTACTACTTAAGCTTCTATTTTGGGATAAAATTTCCCTAGAGTAAGTGTTTTCTTGGTGATGGGCCAATTAAAGAGGCCCATCACCCCCAAAAGAAAAAAGAAAAAAAAAAAGAGAAAATCAATCACTTTGGACCCAATCCCATAAGTAATTAATAGAACTAAATATAAATACACATAATGTTATTAGTTTAATAATGAACCAAAAAAGGGTAAATATACTAGCAAAAAAAGGGTGATGCAGCATATAGCCTAAATGTGACCCAAGAGGCCCAATTTGTTGAACTTTCATATATATATATATATATAAACTATAAAGGGGGCCAAAGCGAAGCACCTCTGTGCTTCTATTTTGGGGCGGGAGTGGCCAATGTTTGAAAAAAGTTTGTGATGAGCCAATCAAAGTGGCTCCTTCAACAAACCCTAAATAAAAAATCTAAATTAATTTTTTTTAAAAAACACTTTGGCTGCATCCACATCTAATTAATATAAATAACAAATAGCTACCCACTCAAATAGTGTAAATTGTACCGACTATGGTACTAGCCTAGGCAAAAGTGGGTGCTAAAGAAAACTAGGAAAATATTTCAAAGACATCCACCAATGAGGTGAGCTATTTTGAGTCTTATAGTCCCATTTTTTTTCCTTTCTAGGGTTGAGGTAACTTGAATAAGTTTTGGGTTTTGGGGATTTTGTTTCCTTCACATGTTCCCAAAGTTCATGATAATGTTCCTAATTGTGTTTCCAATTTGTTCTCCATGTGTTTTTTAATTGTATGCCATATCCTTTGTCATATGTAGGCTACCTTGCCTTGTTCCCATAGTTCCAATATTTGGAATGCCAAGAAGGCCATGCTTTTACCATACCCATTCCCTCAAGAAATATTGCATTAGCATGGAGCTGGTTTTATTTTTTTCCCATACCCATGGTTTCAAAGCCTAGTAGTATGGGGTTTTTTTTTTTTTTTTTGATGATGAAGTCAGGCGAAGAGTAGACAAGCACGGGATTGGTGGCTCATGCAAATTATAATTTAATATTGACCGTATAAACAAGTATATGAGTCGTATTGTTTATCTTTTGGGGTCTGCCCATTTTGTTGGGAACTTTGGAATCGAGCACATGGGAACTTTGTAAGGGGCTTTTTCATAGGAGAACAAAGGGAAGGGGAAACTAAAAATTGCATTGAAAGTAGAGCCAAACTAAGCTCTTTGTTGGAAATGTATGAAACTTGTTTGGCTCCAGTTTTTACTGCGATTTTTAGTTTTGCCTCGGCTTTTTATCAATATAAAGGACATGTTACAAAATTTCCATGTGTTCCCTTGCAAAGTTCCCAACAAAATGGACAAATTGTGAAATATAAAAATAATCGCTCACATATATGTTTATACAATCAATATAAAATTATAGCTTGCATGGGTCATTGACCCCACACATGTTTACCCCATGCTTGGCATGTATGAAGTCCAAGCAAGCAAGTGTCGTGTGGTTCTTCCTTGTTCAAATAGAATTTTATCTCAAATTTGATATTTTAAATTTATTTGGAGGTTTTCCAAGTGGGGTTTGAGCTTGGTTCTCCAATTTTTAAATCTTTTAATTCTAGTTTTAACACATTTTTTTCAATTTCAAAAACCTCTAGACCTGATTCAAAAACTAAGTTCAATTCTATGTACACATTACTCTCTCTCCAATGCTAGAGGTTACATGCAGTGTTTTTTTGTGGTAAAATTTTGTAACTTGGCAAGTGCCAAAAGGGCTTGACAAATGCCATAAAATCAAATGGTCAAATCTACATCTTGTCACCATATATTGAATGATGATAAATTTTTTGGAACCATCCATGTGATGGTCAATTAATATAGGTGTCACCCAAGAAGAGAGCACAATGTCATTTGTTGCCACAATCCTCCTCACGTAATCATGTCATTCAGTTTTGCCACTATTACAAGCTCCTTACCATCGCTGCTCGTTGTAAGAGCTCACAAGAGCAATCACCACCTCTATGGTCAACCAAAACATTTTTTTCTCACCTTTTGTTTGTACCTTTAAGATAATGTTTGTTGCCTGCCTAGAAACAACACAAATCTATGGAGGTTCATTTGTAAGATGAGTTCTAAACATTAAAACATTTAATGAATGCTCTAGATGGCATTTTAGGGAAGATAAATTTAAAAGATCCAAAGATGTAACAAGACTATAAACAAGATCTATTAAGTGTATCTTGTAAATTGATCTTGATGCAAGTCTTGGTGCATCTTGCCTTTAGCATTGTACTAACTTGATATTGAATGTAGGCAACAAAATGTGGTGCAACAACAAATTGGAGGATCAATGCCTAGCTTCAAGGTACAATCATTTCCAAGTTCCAAGGTTTCTTGTTTGTAAAGTTTATTTTGTTGGATATTCATGTTTCAAACTTACAATGTTACTTTGCAATTGACACAGTTGATATGGGTCTCTTGAAACAATAGAGGAATTGAAAATGGATCTTCTATACATTAATTTATACGCATTGTAAATACATATGTAGTCAACCATGTTTGATTTTTTTAGGAGTTGCATTGTAGTTGCATGTGACAACTACTTTAGAACTATTATAAATGTGTCACTAAAGCAATGACTATGTTGCAATTAATGTACAATGTATATACATGTGATTATGCCACGTGTCCATATCTCCACTACCCATTATGGGATACATTTGCAACTAGTTTTTTTATTATGATTCCCATTAATACGATTAGTATGACCACAAGTGCACCACTACTAAAGTACTATTGTTCAACTATGTTATGACTATAAAACAACTACTTATAACTTAATAAGGATACATATTCATCAATTATTTATATCTTCATCATATGTGTATCATTTTGAGTAATTTAAAATGTTATGGGAGTGCTACCTCAAGTTCTAGAAATCATCTTTGAAATGCAAAGGAAAATGAATAATGAAAAAACAAATAAATAAGAAATAAGTTTTCTAACTTACAAAAACACAACCTTTTTTTTTCTTTGGACCCTTCCTACTTTCAAACCTCATAACATTTCTATTTTTTATTCATTTAAAAAGATTTAAAATGCTATAGGAACACCATCTAAAGTTCTACAAATTATCATTGAAATTTAATAACAACAAAACAACATTCAAGGAATTTTATGGGTGTTTGGGAGTTGGCCTTTGTAGCATTTGGTGATTTGTTTTTTGAATTTTTTACCCTTCTATTTTGAAGGGCCATAACTTTCTCTATTTTATTATATTTTTGATGATTATTAATGCATTAGATGCATCAATAGGAAGGGTTCAAGTTTTGTTTAGATGCCAAAAACAATGGAGCCCTCCCCTTGGATTTGGCTTGCCTTGAGTGGTTAAATGTTATAGTTGCAATTCAATTGCAACTAATGAACTACTAAAAAAATTAACCTATATGTTTTGTCTTCGAATCCCATGTTACAAAATATATAAAAAAGGCTTGTTTTCTTATGTTTTCACATTAAAATACATGTGTCATTTTGGGATGAGTAGGAAAAAACTTAACTCAAAGGCAAAACATAAATTTAAAAAACAAATTCATGGCTATTCTTTAGTGGACTTAGTCTTGTGTTTTTTTACCTACTTGCCTACCTAAATAAATAAGTAGGTAGGTAGGTCTTAAGACCTACCAACCTAGCTATTCAATTTTATTTATTTTTTCCAAAATACAATTCATATGCCATGTGGCAATTTTTTTTATTGTGCCACGTGACGCAATCTTGGATAGTCATTAACAATCATAATGGACAATGAAGATCAATATTTTAAATTTTTAATGTCCAAAAATCTTTATAATGCCACGTGTTAGATTTGATGTTAGCATGACATCACGAGTGTAATTATAATGGAGTTGAATAGTAGTTGAAGATGAGTTATTTTGACTGAGTTGCAATTGAATTGCAATGACTTGCATTGTATAAATGATGAGTTGCAACTTTGCTATTCAAAAAATGAATTGCAAGGCCAATTGTAAAACATTTTTTTTTCATAATGACTTTCAAAAGGCAAGACATGTGATCAGATAACCTCAAGGAACATCATATGGGTATCCCATAATGCTATTTGGAAACGATAAGTACCGATCTTTACATGTGCCATTACATCAACAAGAATATTGTGATCATCTTATTGGAAACAAAAAATGTGCAAGAACGATCAAAGCCCAACATATTAAAAGGGGGGGAGGTGGGGGGCAGCAAGTTGGACCATTAAGGGAAGGCCTAACCCCTTTAAAGAAGCAATAAAAGTGACCTAACAATAAACCAAATGGCCCATTATGGTGCCAAAGGATTCTAACCTTACTAACTTCTCCGACATGGTTATGGTATGAGCATCAAACTTGGTATAATGCAACAAGATACTTGGTGATGGAAATACAATACATTGTAGGTAGCCCAACCACTAGACATAACAAATCAAAAGCATTGCAAAAATTGCCCAAGGATCTACAAACGTAGGAAGGCTAATAATCATGTTGAGGTCCTTTTGGAATGCCTTTGATACAAAGGATTCCACAAATGGCTAAGAACCCACTAGAACCCCTAAAATATGAAAACTAAATTGAAGTGCAAGAAAACCTAGAGGAAATAATATAGATTATTCTAACCCCTGTGAGACCAAGCTACACACTTTAATGGTTTGACTAAAAGTCCCAATGCTCCAAACTCCTCTTGTAATCGCAAAAAAACAAGCACCACATTCGAGGTAGGACCAATTATGTGTGTATCATCCACCAATGAAGGAAAAACACAAGTAATGTGGGTTGCTATAGTAGGACAAAGAACAGGAAGATGAATTAGTGCAAACAACGCTCCTCACAAAGGATCCCCCTATTGTGTACCAAACTTGAAAATGATTATGAAATCCTTGTGTTTAAAAGCCTTCAAAAATATATAGTGGAGATGGGCGTGCGTAAAACCAATGAACAAATATGAAAAACTAATCCAAGGTGCCGGTATAAGATTACAATTCTTGAAAATGGTTGTTTTAAATATTAAATTAAACACATTTCAAACATCCACCTATAATACCATCCACTCCAAATGTAAATCCAACACAACTCTAACCCTATGAACCATTGTCTTGCATCCGATCGATGTTGCCACCCCAAATTGCTGTGGACTAAAATGCTCTGCAAATGTATCCTTGAACTAGATTACCAGTGTGCAAGCAACTAAATAATAAATCACCTTTTTAATCACGATGGGTTGAATGCCTTTGGCTTGTTTTTCCAAAACTAATAGTCACGATGCTACAAGTAGGCGTGATATTGATGGAAGAACATGACCACAAGCGATGTGCCCACATATCCCAAAAATAATAATAAAAGCCACTAATAGAGTCATCAAGGACAAGGCACTATCGCAAAAATTCATACAACATATTTGAAAGACCACTAGACGAAAGACATGGTGAACACGTCAAAGCATAAATAAATGCCTTTTTATCCAAGGTGTAGTCATACTAACATGTACCAAAAGCAACCATAACCACTACTTAATATTTTGGATTGTAAAATAATAATAATAATATTTTAAAATAAAATCTTATTATGAATATATTATGACATGTCATAAAAAATTGGAATCAATCTAATGAATGAAAAATACATCTAAGGGCTTTTAACCTCTTGTAACTATTGATTAAAAGTTGCATAAAAATAACTTAAAGCAATTTAAAACAATTTTGACACTAAAAGCACAATTTGAAAATATTTTTAATGACATATTTTTGGATTTTTAAAAATATAATTCTCAACATAATAATATTTTTTAGAAATTAAATTTTAAAAATATTTTTTGAAATACATATTAAAAGATTCCAATAAGATTTTTTTTAAAAACAATGGTCTAACAAGGCACGTACAATTCTTAATAGAATGGTTGAACCCTCTAAAACAAAATCATCAACGAAAGGGAGGAGGTCAATTTCACCAATGGATGAAGATGGCAAAGGGTTGTAATGATTTTAATTAATGGAGTTGCGTGAATGTTGGGGGCCAATGCACATATTGCTCAAACACACATCACAAACTTCATGGGTCACAACTTGATAATAATAGTTTTGTGAAATTTGTTTTCCATATGTTTGTATGGAATATACACAAATGTCATTCATCTATTTGTATTATTTGAACATCGATGTTGTGTGCATTGTTTAGACATGAATGTCATATGTTTGTTCGTATTGTTTAGACATGAATGTTGTGTGTTTATTCATATTGTTTACATACGAAAGTCGTGCACACGACTTCCGTGTTTAAATAATGCATGACATTCATGTGTAAACAATATGAACCCATGAAATAACAAATTTCGCACGGATTTGGAATGAACCCATGAAGCTGATAAATTTGTGATGTATTCCCTTACATGAGCACATGCCTATGCATGATGTAATTGTGTTGATGGAGGTGGAGTAGGATTTGGTGTCATCTTTGAAAATCTTTGGGAAGCTAATGCATGTGCTTTAATTGTATGCTCCTTTTGTAATGTTTCCTAGTTTATTACCATGTACCGATGCAAATGGGCATGAGTATCTTGGTGGCCTTTTTCACCACCTTGTGGCAGAAATGACAAACACCAAGAATGGTAGAGCAAAAATGCATGCCAAGTTGCTATGTTAAATGGATCGAATGCCAACCAAACTAAAGGGATACACAAAGCATGTTAAACCTCAACACATAGAGGAATATGGAATATGATGGTATAAATGAAAGCATGGTAAATCAAGATGGAAAACATTGTTGATATCTAATGATGCAATTCATGTCCAAGTTGAAAAATGAGGAGAAAATAATAATGCCGAAAACATTAGCACCTTAAAAGCTAATAATTTATTGTGCACGGTGCACGATCTAATGACATGTTAAATGTGCTCCTATTATGTATAAGCTAGGACAAAGAACACATGTACGCTATTGATTAAATGAGTAAGCCCTTAGTGTAGGTATAGATGATTAAGGAATAGCCCATGGCTAATGAGGTAAACAAGGTGTGAAATGTGAGGACAAATTAAAATGCAACTAAAGAGATTGCATGAAGCAAAATATATGCAATGGGAATCATTAGGTGAGGTGGTGGAGATGTCTCATGACATTCCATACAAGTCATCACAATATCATAATCTTGTTGTGATATTTGTTGACACTTTGATGACGATGAAATTGTAGGGCTTGCCATGACCATATGCACTAATTAATGAAGCCCTAAACCCTAAACCATCACCAAAAACAACCCCCTTCTAGTTTTACATCTACTAAAGTTTCTTATAGGATCATTACAATGGACTAGTTACCTTCACTAAGAAGCTTTTTATTAAAAACACAATCCACTTAAGTGGTTCATTATAAAAAAGTACATGTTGCTCCTATTAGGGTTTTTTTGTCCCTCCCACACATGCTCATAAAAGCTAAAGGGGTTATGGCTATCTCAGTGCATGGTTAGCAATCATGCAAACAATATAATGAAAAAAATGAATGTCAAAAGGAAAAAAAACCTGTAAACTAACAAAAGATCCCTAAAAACATTAGTGACAAATAAATTGTCATCCACACAACATAGTGTTGGTCCTTTCCTCCCCTTAGTTTCTTTGCAACCAAACTGAAAGGCTTGTAAAGTGAGTAAAGGTTTTGTGCCAACAAGTATAATCTAATTTTGTTTTTTGTCGGAATGTAAAAGTGTTTCTTATTCGCAATTGTGTTAAAGGATTATTAAGGTCCAATTAAGGTTTTGTACAAAACTTCATTAGAACGTGATGAGTGGTAAGTGAAGAGATGATGGCCTTGTTACATCCCTCCTTCTCTTCCCTATGCTTTGCGGCTTGAGTTTTTTTTTCTTTTGTCGTGCATGTGTTATTGTTTTCATGGTGCAGCAACGATGTTTTGGTTATGTGTAGTAGGATCCGTGCAGGTATCTGTCTTAAAAGCCTTGATTTCTCTCTCTCTCACTTTTTGTTGCAAATCTACAATTGATCATAAACTCATCTATTAACATTAAATCTAATTTGGTTCTCTTTAGTTATTTTCTTACTCCACAACAAATCCTAATTGCTTTTGTAATTTTCTTATTATTGCAATAGACCCACGTAATTTCTTTTCTTATTTTCTTATCCCAAAGAGATAGATCATGATGAAACCTTCCCAACCATAATTAATGAAAGCACCCAAACAAGGGGAGAATAAGGAACAAAATGGAAGGACCTAGGTCCAAGAAGACAAATGAACCACCTAAAAGGGTGAACCAATTGATCCAATTATTTACTTGCTCACGTTTTTGTTTGCTTAATCATGTCAATTGTTTTTCTTGGTTTTTATACTTGCAATAGATCCAATAATTTGTTTGTTGGCTTCATTTACTCGTAGCAGATCTAATTTCTTCATATCTACCAAATGATTGGCAAGATCCAGAATTTAGACATCTTGATTTTCTTCCCTCTAACAACTTAATCTATTTATTACAACACAGTTTTTTTCCAGAAAATTCTTATGAAGTTTTCTTTTTCAAGTTTTTTTTACAAAGGGACTTTTTAATTCTTGTAGTGTAAACCATTATCAAAAGTCTACACACAAATCTAATTCACTAATGTTAGTACCATATGAATTAACATAATTTGACATATTAATCATTCATCAAATGGTGTGGAAGAAAAAAGGGAAAAATAATGAAATGGAGAAAACAAGGGGAAAAACATCTCCAACTTCCCTTTCCCTTTGCAACTAAGAAATGATAATGACTTCTTAAATTATATTAATAATTACCCTCCAAAGCTCTTAAGGTTTTGGTCTACAAATTAACATGTGTATACTTTTCTAAGTAGTCTTTAAATATTTTATTTTATACTACAATATGATAATCTCTAAAATCACCATCCAAGAAGCGATTTTTCCCTTTGCAATTGCAACATATCACAAGGAATTATTATGATAATTAGAAACCGTGAATGGGGAAAAAAATTAGATAGATCCAAGGTTATGTAGTTTAGTTGCACTTGGCTTTTGTGTTTTTTTGCATTACCAATGATAATCAACTATCATAAGGTCATAATATTAATATGTTTAAATTATTAATATATTATGTAATTAATAATATTTTCATTTCCACTAGTTTCAATAATTTAGTTTATATTTGTAATTATAATGAAATATCATATCAATTTACATATTAAAATATCAAAGATGCCAAAATGAGACAATAGTTCAAACAAAATAAATCAAAAAATGACATCCATATACAATAAAATATGGAAAAAACAAGATGAATTATTATTATTATTGTAGTAGTTGGTAGGTCATATTTGGATGAAGGATGAAGATTATCAAATTTAGAAGATATACAAACCATTTGATTTCATCAATTAATTGTGTTTGTTTTATGGCAACATCTTCATTTTTTGTCCTTTTTAAAATGTAAATAATCATTTTTAAGAAATTCATATGTTACAAATATGTTTAAAAACATACATACACCTTGCAAAACAAGGGTCATATGTTGAGTTCATTCTATTTTGTAACAAGTTTACACTCAAAACAACATATGATCTAAGAGGTATTAAATTTAAGTGATTTTTATTGCTAAGATTAAACAAAAATCCAAAATATGAAAAAAAAAAAACCTTTCAAAGTCTTTTAGATTAAGGTTTCCATAAGGTTTCCAATTACACATTTCATATTCTTGACATGGAAGCTTTGGAATTCATTAATTTTTTTAACAAACATGTGTTGAAGCTACTTTTATTTTATAATAGTCAAACATATAAATAATTTTGAAAATATTATGAAACTATTAAATCATGTGTGCTTTTTATGTCCCATGAATTTGTTGTAAATGTTGCAACTTTATCTCAATGCATGTTATTAATTCAATTAGAGTCCATTTTTAATGTATTTGAACCATATTCACAACTCGAGGGGGACATGTAATATTATATTTGTGACCTACATACATCAAAAAACTATTTTTTGGGGGGGTATTAGGTTTTGGATTCATATTTCTCTCCACCTTATTATTATCTAATTCTAGTGATGATGGTTTTCATTGAAGTTGGTTTAGGTGGGATAGGTTTAGGTTCCATAAGTCATCATACATTACATAGTTATACCGCAAAATGCGCATTATTTTGGTTTGGAATCTATTGTTGTAATGATATAATGAAATTATACAAAGTCACTTTGTATTTTTTATCGTTTCATATCTTTTGTTATAACAATGTAATGAGCAATGGTGGAGGTGATGGGCACTCAACAACATGAGATGGTGAAGGAGTAACTTCCATTAATTGTTTGCTTCAGCTAGGTATAATTTGGCAAGTAGAGTACAAAAAATATGTCCCAATTCTTGTAGTCGTAAGACGAACAATGAGGACGAAGGGAAAAGAAAAAAATAGAAGGAACCGTGGAGGGAGTGAATGTCACTCTAAATTTAGTCTAAATCGGGGGGAAAGAAAGCACTAAGCAATGGCAATTTCCAAATACATGTTTCGTTGCAATGGATTAGAGCAAAACTTTTATATCCTTCAAGATGTTCTTTCATTTTCAAGCAAAAGTTTACTACGAAACTGAAAATAACATGTTTGTAGTATGATGCCTTATACACTTGCATTGTGTTCTATCTTTGTTATAAAATTATGAGGAAAAGAATGTGGATTGGCAACTGCTTGGAGTTGCAAAACATAAAGCCAACAAAGGATCACAATATTGTCGTGCAAAAGCAACCAACATGGTGGATGATCTTCAAGGCATGGTGTTGGAATTGCAACAAGCACAACGATAGAATAGGTTGAAGGATATTGCATTGTTAGAGGGGCAAATGCATTAAATGTTGTGGGAATGGAAGGCAAAGTTATGTGAAGCTTCCCCTATTTCTTCATTGCTAGTAATGTCCTTCTTTTGCTACTTGTATGCTAGGTTCTTTTGCTGATACGGTCTTTGAAAAAATTTAAGTCAAAGTTGGTGCAAAGATGGGATGAAGTGAAAACTAATGTGTTTTGTAGTCCTTGCAGGCAAAACCTAGCTCCTCATAGCTATCCTTAAACATGGAGCGGTCATTGCAATTAAATAATGAAGATGATGACCTAGTAGCATAATTATGACTTTTTTTCTTTTGACAAACTTGCCTTTAGAGGCTTCTTAGGACTTATTAACAACCTTAGATATGCAGTTCAATATAGTCCTTGTAAAGGCTTGATGTCGTGAAATTTGCATCTAATGTTCACCTTTGGTTCCAGTTGTTGTTGTTGTCTTTACTTCCTTTAAACATGCAGCTTGAAACTTCTTGTGCTAAAATAGTTAAGGTAGCATGATGGATAAAACATCTTTAGATTGTTTGAATAGTACAAAAGGTTAATGTTCAAGAAAGTTGTCTTTTGTAGGATTTTGGGGTCATGGTACCAAAGTTGTTACGTGGAATACCAATTTCCAGTGAAGCTGGTATTGAGCATCAAGCAAGATCAAGTCAAAAGAAGTGTGATGACTTCTCACAAAATTGTGCAACACAACCACCAAATGTCAATTGCTATTTGATATGTTATTCAAACCAAGCATATTTCCTCCATCTATTGTTTTCTTGAATTTTAAATGTGCCTTATGGGACTGCCCAAGACCTGTTCAAGGAGGCAATGAGAGGTTAGTTTATTGTAGTTTAGTTTTGATCAAGAATTGGCATTGAGTGAAGGTGTTTCAAGCATGTGCCCCATACTGAGGCTAGGTGGGATTGACTTAAAGGATGGTCTTCTATTTGCAACATTAAAAGCTTGTGTCAATGGGCAAGCTATCGGTATTCTATAATTACATGGGGTTGCCATTTCCAAGATGCCTTGAAATGTGACAAGTAAACCCTATTCCTTTTCTAAATTTTATGGTTGTTCAATTTGCTCAAAGCTTTACCATTTCAACCTTTATTTCTGCAAAATTTGTTTGTCTCGTTATTCTAATGGCAAGATGTGAATTAATCTTAATTACCCTTACATCAAAATCTTAAACACGTCCAACATCACCAAGGTGATTGCTTGCTGGACACTTTTCATTCAATCAACTTATTAAATGGTAGGTGAAGATTGAGGATATGGAGTGATGGCCACATTATGCATCAAACAGCGGTATGAAAGGAAGCAGTAAAACAACAAAGCATCAAAAAGTTGTAGATGAGGTTCCAGATGAACAATAGTGCAAGAGGTCTAATGGAAGAGACTAGTGCTATAACAAGAAAATATTCCAAGGTTCTCTTTGTGAATATCATTACATACAAATTTTTAAAAAAAACAAGACCTACTCAAAACTTAAAAGCCTATGGTCAAAACTACTATTTCTAAAAAGGTCAAACCAAATTCAAAAAATAGAATTATTGTTTTTCATATTTGGAAAGTCCCAAAGATGGTCAATTGGTAGGGCTATAAAATCAGACCCTAAAGAATTTTCAACTAATGAAAGTTGAAATGCGAAGCTCCAAAATGGTGGAAATAAGGTGAGTTTTAAATAACGTTCACTAAATTGGATTTGACAAGTCTTTCTTATTCTAAAGTTTTATGTATAGGTGTTTTATTGCAACTTTTCTATAACTAAGGTGGGGTAGGTTCAGTGATGTATTTGCTCATGGCAAGGATTTTTGCCTTAGGCATTACATTACAAAAGTTCCCTAACTATTTAATCAAAATGGAAGCATTAGCACATCTGTTTGCACACTTTAATTGCATAGAAAAGTTGCTAGTGTTTGAAGTAGTAGTACCACATATTGGTAGAGTAGTTGATATAACTAAGGTGGGGTAGGTTCAGTGATGTATTTGCTCATGGCAAGGATTTTTGCCTTAAGCATTACATTACAAAAGTTCTCTAACTATTTAATCAAAAGGGAAGCATTAGCACATATGTTTGCACACTTTAATTGCATAGAAAAGCTGCTAGTGTTTGAAGTAGTAGTACCACATATTGGTAGAGTAGTTGATGGAGGTGTGCCTATATTGATTTGGGGTTGCAATTAAGCACAAAGGAGAAAGAAGATAGTTGTAGAATGTGTCATCAATGTCAAAGGAATGAAAAGCAGAATGTGATATATTACCTCGAGTGTGACGATAAGTGCTATTGCTTTGCATATATTAAAACCTAGTATGTGCATGGGTAATCTTGTGGCAGTATGGGAACATTTGTAGGTATTGAGACCAACATTTATTGGTGTTTGAGGTTATGTTGATGTTTGTGTCAATGTGCCTACCCACTTCTATTAGGGAGGATGTGACACAAGAATGCCCTTTTTGTTGTGAAAATTGGAACTGCAAGGCTTGATTCTGGAGTTGTGGACCAAAGAGGGTAAGTGGTTTATAACATCCTAAAATGTTGGGTTTAATGTTATGCTTTTGATTGTTAATGAAAACTATATAATAATGGAGTGATATGGTGGGTAACAGGAAATTGTGAAGTTGAGTAGGAAGGAGACTTTTGAAATGTTGAAACATTTGTTCCTTAAGTTACTACCATGCTTAAACAACTTTATCAGGAGCAGCATGAGGAGCTGAAACTATAACAAAGTTTACAATGTACCTTGTTATCCCATTTGTTTCACCTTTTGACAATAGTCATTATTTAATGGCTTATTGTGTGTGTTGAATATGTGCATGTTGTCTTTACAAGGACATCAACTATAAAGGTGGAATAGGCAATGATTCCTAAAGATGAATGCCTTTACTAATAAGTGGCACATCACTGTTAGTATGTGTTTGAATGGTGATTTAGCTTGTTCTGCTTTCAAAAGATGCCATAAAACCTAATTTGGGTCCTAAAACATACATTACATATGGTCTTAGGGAGGAGGTTGGCAAAGGTGATTCAATGACCAAGTTGCATTGTGACATGTTGATGTGGTAAGACGTTTGCTATCAAGGCTTATAACTCTGCAAAAGCTTTTTTGGGCAAGAAAACATAATGCCTTTTGGAGCCATCCCTTCTATTTGTTGTTGTTATAGAGATTTTCAAACTTGCTTATATGCCAAAACATGTTTTTAATAGCAGTTCCCAAATTTAATAAAGGTTGGAATGTACCAAGTGAATGTTTTCACACACACTGCAGAGATCAAATATCCTTATCATCAACAAAAGAAAATGAAAAAACTTTTTTTAAGACTTCAAGAAAAACAAAAGAAGTGAGGCCCATAAAATGGAGGAAGTTAAGGATGAACCGGTTTCAACATCAGACTACAAGGATTCTTTAATTGTTGTGGGCAAAACAAATGTGGTTCCTTGTTCAAAGGACTCTAAAAAATGTTCATTAGTTGGAGCTAGAAGTGAACAACCCATTGATAACAACATAGAAATAAAAGATGATGTTTTATCCTGCAAATTGGAATAAAATGGGGACAGTGGACTACCTGCAAATGGTAAGATAACCCTTTTATGTACAAGGTCTAGGGATGGTGCTAGTGCATTACATCTACATGTGTCCCTTTTAATGCACAACTTGACAATGAGAAGTCATTGATGGAAGTTGGAATTGAATGCCTATACATTGAAACTAACAAAGGAGTGGGAAATGGAGTGAGTGCAACAATTGAGTCATTGTCAAATGGTCATGATAGATCCCAATATGGAAGGGTATTATAGGACATATTTTGAGGACAAGATGTGCCAAAGGTGAAATAATACTTGAAAATTCACTGGAAGGAGTTTCTGCACTTAGATGGCAAACATGTACCATTTGTAAGATCTCTTCTAAGTTTTTTGTTACATTGTACACTTAGCTTCCTTTAACCATGATTGAAAGTTCATCCCTCTTAGCAATTCATTTGACTTAGGCTTTCATGGCAATCCTTATTTAAATTTCCTGGCTTTCATTTCCCTTGGGAATCCATTGGTAGATTACACACCCTATTCATGATCAAACCTTTTTCTTGGATGAGGAGCACAATAGAAAGTTAAAGGAGGAATTTGGTAGATCAATATTATTGTTTAAATTCATCTTCATGTTGCCTCAATCTACTCTAACTTTGAGAGAACATGAATTTGGTTTGGAGTTCTTGAAAGGGAGATAATCGCTTTATTATGCCTAACATCATGGTTAAAGTAATCTTTTCATTTTTTGAATTATTTGAAGTTAGCCTTGAATCCAAAGTTGGTATCATACACAATATGTGCCAAGTCTCTTCAACATCTTATTGTTAGGTGATTTACATAAATCCCCAACATGTTAACTTTCAAAATTCATGGACAATCTATACGATCATGTATTATTAATGTTTGGCAACAAATTATTTTTTTAATTATTTATTTATCATCACTGGGAATGCGAAGCCAAATTTTGTAATATGCACATATTTTAATCACCGTATATTTGTTTATAATTTTGTTGGCATCCATTTCAATACCATACATTAATTTAACTTTTTTGTTTTAAACAATTTGGAGTTATAAAAGTTTGGAACTGAAAACAAAAATGAAACTATGGAAGTGCAAGCAAGATATTTTGACCTTACTTATTACCTTGTTTTTCGAATGCTACTCACGTGCGAGCAACCCTCCGGACATAATTGTAACAAACAAGAAGAGTCGTACACATAACTAAACGGCGAGCAAACGACCAAACGCACAAACTAGGGATCACCCAAATAGACTCTATAGGGACCGGCAAGAAAAGTGGGGCGTAGCCAAAAAGAAAAAATATTGCTACGATAAAAATACTTTTGAAGATTCCTTGGAGACCAAAGCTTTGGCCAGAAATTGACGGGTGACAGATCCTTCCATAATGTATATTTGTAAAATTAAAAAGTACATTTTTCAAAATTTTCCTTAAGCATCTTAAATCAAATGGAGCTTCTAGATTTTTTCATCAACACCTTTAGCCTCCTTCTAGTTAGCTTCTCAAAAACAATTCTACAAAAAATTCTCATTTGGACTGGGAAAAGTACCCTAAAAGTATCCCCAAAAAATATGTTAGTTTTTGAAGGTTGGGAACGAATTTCAATATGATAAAAATTCCATTGAAAAATTATATATATATATGTTAAAATGGTCACCACATCAATATTGAGGGTTGAAATAAATAAATAAATTATTTACAAAAAATATTCATATACTTTCAAGTATTTCAATTTTACTTTTTAAAAAATCAAAGGTCCAATTCAAGTATTTGCAAGTGCATTTGAAAAATGTAATTATATAAATTTAATTTTAAAAACTAATGCCAACAATAGTTTAAAAAGAATGTACCCAAAATTTTTGATATTATTTCATAAATTCATCTATTTGTTGTCCTTTTTCTTTGGAGACCCCCAATCTTTACATAACAAAGCACATTTTGGGCTACTTTATCATGCTTTCACATATGAAATGTAATTGAAATGAAAAAAATTGCAAATTTATAAAATTTTAATTAAAAAAAAATCAAAACATTATTTCACAATAATTGAATCTACTAACAACTAATACTTTAAATCTTTAATGCACATGCTATTTTTTTGTTAAGAAATTATAATATTAAAGATTTACACATACCCTATATTCATCATAAATTTATTTTCAAAATATACATAACTTGATTTTTCAATTAATTAATTTATAATTTCTATTCAACAACCAATATATTGTATCATATATTCTACTGATGTATTTTTTACTTTTTTCAAATAATGTCTCCCTTGGGTTCAAAATATAGCTCTTGATTTCAAATTACACATTCCTAACATATTTAATAATTGATTACATCAATTGCATGTCATTCTTACATCACATGTTTCTCAATCAACAATCATTATGTATCACACTAAAGTTTTCAAAACGTTGAAAATCCTTTATGCATGTTAGTCTTTAAAATGTGTGATTCACATTCAAATGCAAAATTGTAAATTTCATTTTTTCATTCAACATTTACAATTTTAGGCTTAATGACTTAATGACCCATTAAATGATATATTGTTTGTTGTAATTATTGACTTAAACATCATGATCATTGATTGTAAAAGTCCTAAATTGAACCTAAATTTGAACATTTAAAAATGTCTTGGTCTATGGTAAAATTTTAAATGATATTCTATATCCATGCATTTTCAAGAATTTCAACTTTTGTTTAGTTCATGGTTTGACCATAAGCTCGAATTTTTGACTATAGTTTTCAAAACAAGATAAATAATAGTACAACAAGTTGAAAGACAAAGAAAAGCTAGCTCAAGAAGAACTTTTTAAAAAAAAAACAAAGAATGAAAAAGAAAAGACAAAGACATGTAGAGAACAATGTGTCTTTTCATACTTAATTTAGCCAAACAAAAATGTCTTTTCCCATTAAAAACAATTAGGGCACACAAGCATACATGACTTGAAGCCATAGACTTTGGATAAATCCAGAGAACAACAAAATAATATAAATCACAATTATATGTAGCAAGTAGATGTTTCAATTGATTAATGAGTAATTAAACAATGCTCAAATGTTTCAAACCTTAACATTGTTCTTATTATTATCTTAAGTAATGGGGGCATTCCCATAAGGGCTTGACTAATCCGGAATTTATACAAGAATCACATTTCCTTTGGCAATTAGTTTAAATGATTGCCTATTGTAAGGGTGGTGAGAGAGACCATGGGCTAATGGCCAAATGAAACACACACCCACTTACAAGGTGACCATGAGTACCAATCATGTTAAGTATCTATGTTATGATGCTTTCATGTTTTCAAAATGAATTGAAGTTGAAATATTTTTCACAAAATTTCCAAATCTTGAAGGTTTGAAATTCTTAAAAAAAGAATTCCCCATACTAAACCATTTACTACGTTCTACTACAATAGAAAATGAAACCCATAAATGTAGGGAAAACCCACCAAAGAACCTCTTATCTCTTTTCTTATGTTCCTTCCAAATTATGGACACTTTAATTTGCAAGCCTAGAAAAACCACTTGAGCTTGGAATAAAACTTCAAAAGCTAATGGAAGCATGTGCCTTGACCTAGGGTTGCATGCATAAGGAATACTCATAAGCTTAAGATAATATGGGTTTGTTTATTATCATAATTTAAAGCCATATTATCCAAAGCCTATGATTGGGTTTAGAAGGTATACATAACTCTAATTTGATTGTTAGAAAAGATGAAACAATGCGTTGGAAGAGGGATCACATCCATTGTGCCCATGTGAAGTCAAATGAAGTGGGAATGTCTTTCCTTCTATGCTATCCTTGGGTCATCTCTAGGGCTGTAATTTTTTATTGTTGTGATAACATGACTATCAGTTATATTAGCTATTAAAAAAGTCATCAACAAAAGTGAATTTGTGAGTTAGGAAATTTATATTGTAATCAACCTTTTGACAGTTATAATCAAGCTTCTAGTGAGGAAGAAAGGACAAAAACAAAAAATTGGACAAGTTTTTTAGAATAATAAGTTGTTAAGATCATAAGTTACTTCTTTGAAAGAAATTATTGTCATTAAAAAAAATCTTGAATAAAAGCAGACTAACACAATCGCAATTAGCAAGGGAATGTATAACACATTTCAAGATTTTTTTAACATGCAATTGAATGCATGGAACTTTTAATTGAAATGCCACCAAAAGACATGGAATAAAGAATGAGAAGGGTTCAGCATTAACTATATAATTTGGTGGGTGGTTAAAACTTGATGTCAATTATGCACACATAATTTTCATAATGATAAACCCCTCTCCTTTTAGGAATCCACATTCTAAGTATAGCACATGGTTAAGAAATACATGGTTAAATGAAGCCATTCACACTGATCTTAATTTCATTGTCAAAAGTTATGATAATATGGTTCATGACAATTGACTTTCCTTGGCCCTTCAAATTGGAGGAAAGAAATATCTAAATGTGAATTACATTATGCATTTTTTGTTAATGTACATGTTATTGAAGAATTTATCTTTACATTTGTCACAATCAAATGACTTCAGCTGTGATTGTGGTTGTATTTGGGTAGCATTTAGGGGCCCCTTTCTCTCTATCCTAATGGCCATTTTTCTTTGATCCTACCATCGATGCCCCATAATTTGCACTATCATAGGCCATCAATGCAACCACCTTTCATGCTAATTAATTCAGGTGCACCCAAAGTTTTTGTTTTCTCTCTTGAGATTATCACACATCACAAAGTTTTTGGAAACATGAACATAATTGTTTTTGGAAATAAGACTTTTGTTCAAATGTTAAGGGTGATAATTGGGGGCACATAAAGCCATGTGAGAAAATTGATAGTGTATGTGGAGGGCACTTTATATCCATGAATTTCCCTCCTAGAAATTGGGAAGGATGTTATGCCTTCTCCTCAAAGATGGGAGGGAAATTATGCCTACTTATAGTTGCAAGAACCCTCCCATTCATACTCCTTGACATAGATTTGGTTCATGACCATTTTTACCTTGTGATCTATGATAGGTGAAGCCCATGGGTGAGAATATTCCCAAAAATGTTGGGCTGGATTTGGCTATCACCTTGTTTTAGGCCCCTTATTTTGGGAAGGCCCCCACACCCTAGGGTTTTATCGCTCACATAGTGACTACTAAATCAGTTGAGCCCATAAATAATTGCATTTGGTTGACCCAAATTACTCTTATTTCCCAAAAGGATCAATCCTCAAAATAATCCTTTATTTCATTGAATTCAAATTAGTCATATTATTAGCCAATCGCATGTTCACTCCATGTTAAATGAATCCCAAAAGAACAAAACCCTCAAAATAGCCTTATTCCCCAAAAAGGTCAACCCCCCAAATTCCTTGGATTCCCCAAAAGGATGAACCCTCCAAGTAATCTTATTTCTCAAAAAGAATTAACCCCAGATTAATCTTATTTCCCAAACGGATTAACTTTCGAATTGGTTCTCGCTAGTCAAAATAATATTTATGAACAATAAAACTTTTGGCACTTGAAACAAAGAAAAGAGATTGCAAGTTGGGCGCGAGAGAGACACTACGCACGAGAAAGCAACAGACTGGGTGGAATAGAGACAGAGACTCGGCAAGAGAGCTAAGAAGAGAGAGAAAACAACAAATCGGGTCTCAAGATCTCAAATTAGCAAGAGTGACCTGGCCTCATTAGTGTCCAGAATTTCTTGTTGTCTCTGCCGAAAGGTTTGACCAAATGTTTCATTGGCCCATTGCTCCAAAAAAATGAAACTCTGGAGACTCCTCAAAATAGAAGGTTTTGTTGTGACATATATACTTCCTCCCTTTCAAACCAGCTATATAGGTGAAAGGAGGACAACATTTGCCTAAGCATATGGGATAAAAATGAGGTGCTATGGAGAACATGTTGGGGAACATATTGGGAACCTGATAGGAACCC
>Ga0116231_10002246_pt1 | contig 40363 bp, 30 predicted proteins | sample S1TSphgellanicum_2_FD_89695 | JGI IMG/M metagenome (GOLD analysis project Ga0116231, IMG submission 89695) | Host-associated microbial communities from peat moss isolated from Minnesota, USA - S1T2_Fd - Sphagnum magellanicum MG | ecosystem: Host-associated > Plants > Peat moss > Unclassified...
CCCCTTTTTTAACCTTTAATTTATTAAAAATAAATTTTTGTTAAAATTTTTAACCAAAAAAATTTTTTTTTTCTCATTTTTTTATTTTTTTTTTTTTTTTAAATTTATGTTGCGCACTTCATGTTTTTATATCTTCAATTTTCATGTTTTTATGTTTACACTTAAAACAAAGCCTACCAATGTCGTGGTTGGTTTCATTTTACAAAATGTGGATGTAATTCACTACTTCCCATTCAATGGACCAATGAATCCACTCAATCCTCATTAGGTCCTATTTAGTGAGACGAATGAATTCACTCAAACTCCAACAAAAGCATTAAGCAAACATGGATGCATTTTGTTGTAACATTTGTGTTTTTTGAAATTCATGTTGTCTTAATTGTTGTATGTTTTTAACATGTCATGTTTGTTATGTTGTCATCCTAACTTAAGATTGTTATTTGTATCTCATCAATCTTTGAACCAAAATTGATTAAAAGCATTGATGGGTGACAATATTTATTTGACATGCAAATAATATAAAAACTATTGTAAAAAAATGCATTCAAAAGTAATGTCGATTTGGAAGGAGACAAAACTTGATGATAGAGGAAGAAAGGATGATAATGCATGGCAATAAAGGAGGATAATAAGAACTCCATCAAAACTTTAAATTGGCTACCACCACTATTGAGTGAAAGCACATTACATGCGGCCCTTTTTTGGATATGACATTTATAATTTTTCCCATGTCTTTATATTTAAATATAAAACTTTATATTGTTTTTTGAAATATCAAGAACAGGTCTCACATATGTAATGGTAATAGAATCAACATTTTAAAAAGCAACAGACACATTAAAATCCTAAATATTCAATGAACAACGGATTATTGAATTTTGATAATAGTTTTTTTAACACCTTATAAAAATTATGAATGTGGATTTTTATCTTACAATTTTATTAATCCTAGGCCCATTCACGGTTGGGGTTTTGAAAAAAAGAGAAAAATTATCAAAAAAAAATTTACATTAGTTTCTACAAAAAACAACTACACAAGACAAATTTAAGTGAATTTTTTTTAATATTTTACATTAAAATAATTCATGTGGTGGTGATCATTTACGTCATGTGTACATTCATGTGCATTTAAACCTTGCTTTAAACCCAAAAATGCAATAAATGCTTAAATAAACCTTGATTAAAAAAATTCACATTTTTTTGGAATGATTATTTCTTGCACATGTGATCCACTCTTTAAGTTCTAAATCTTAAGCCAAATGAATATAAAAAATCAACTAAATGGCCCAAAAAAGTGATCTATTTCCTTGCAACCCCAATGATTCAATTTTTTTACTTTCAAAAATGTCATATGATTTCTAATATATTCAAATGCATGCAATGAAGATGGCCAAATCTAGATGTAAACATTATTTATCCATAAAAGAAAATTGACATCAATTGCATTTCTTAAACCATTTTTTTTATTCCTTTTATAAAGAGGTGTAGTTTAGACACTCGATATAATTAGGTGTAAAGGAATCAAAAGGACATTTAAATAATGTCCAATTTTATTTTTAATTGATTTAACATGACACCTTTTTGTTTATTGGCATAAAAAAAATCAAATACAATTACAATGATACAAATAGAAACAAATCTAAAGTTGTCATTTCCAATCCTTAAAAACTTAAACACTCCTTTTTTATACCCCAATTGTGAATGGACCCTCCTATGTATTTGAAATTTTGGCATATTGTATGATTGATGTTTAAAATATTAAGGATACTTTGAATGAGTTGAATATGAATTTAATTTATTATGTTATGAACTTTTCAAGATTTCAAAAACTACAATTATTTTAATGACACAAAATGTTCATTTTCTTGAACTATCTTTTAGGAATTTTTTTAAACGCCTTATAACATCGTGACTCAAAATTTGAAATGGAAAAATGTGTTATTTTCAATTACATCTAAATATTCATATTTTAATTCAATTTTGAAATGCATTAAAAATGGAATTTCAAAAAGGACTTTCAACTATTGTAAATTACAGACTTTAACATGTTTTCATCTTATTAATAATGTTGTTGTAAAATGGTTTCCAACAAGAGTCAATTTTGTTTTAATGACTATTAAAGTCTCCATTAATGTCCCCAAACTAACCAAATTGTGAAATGATAGCAAAGCGTGTTGAATTGAACATCTTATGCAGAAGAAAACACTAGTCAAAATACCTATAAAGAGTCTAGAGATAATCATGTGGATAAACTTATGGTAGCCTCCATATATATTTTAACCTAACAATTCCAAAAAGAGGCGCACACATCATTTAGATTTTAAAAAGATAATGATTGTGTGTAATTTATTACCATTTTTTGTCATGACAATAGAGAATCACAACTTTATATAGTAAGATTTTTTCTTAGGAATCTTTTTATTGAATTTATTATACATGAAATTTTTCTCATTTCCAAGAGTAAATGAAGAGAACTATGAGCATTAGTAATGCACATAAGCCCCTTGAATAAAAACAATCCTTGATTTTGTTCTTTAGAGTTATAATGGTTTTGTGAGAGTTGTTATCAAGCTTAGGTTTGATATATGTTGGCATGCAAGAAGATTTATGACTAACAAAGAGGAATTTCAACATTCATCGTTCAAAGTTTCATTTCAATTTATGAATTTTTTGATGTGTTGCAAATTTAGGATTGAAATCCAAAATGTGTGTAAAGTTGTTAGGAACATTTCCAAGTTTTGCACATTTGTCCTAATAAGGAGAAATTGTGATATTAAAAACTCTGAAATGGAGAGGATCATGACATAAATGTAACCACTCAAAGGGATTACTCAATATTTTTAAGTTTATGGCTTTGAGTTTTGCTAGGATTTTGTAAAGTCCATTTATGATTGATGTTTTTGTTCTCTTTACATTGTTGAAATACAAAGTAGAATAAGAGTTCTAGGCTTCTCAATCTATGTATGTATCTTTTTTAATCATATGAAAAACAAAGGAAATATTGACTACCCTAAAAAACTTATTGCCATTTTGCTATTAAACTAAATAAAATTTGAAGAATTTTTTAAAGGCTATCATTGTTGTTTGGATTGGATAATTATTTAAAGATTGTTGTCAACAAATGTTAAATCTACCTTGGGATGTTTATTGTCTACTCTTACTTCAAACAATTGAAAAGAAAACACACATTAATTCAAGGTTTGGCTATGAAATTAACAATTGGGAATTCCAATCCCATTAGGTGCCTTCTTTCATGTTTTGTGAAAATATTGGCCTTTGTTAACGATTCATAATTTACCTCAATGAAGCGCCTGGTGATGAGGTTTACACAATGGGATTTTTTTTCAATTAATCATTTCATGAATAGCTGCAATTCCTTTCATCAATTTACCATCTCACTAAATATTACAGTAATCCTTCTTTGTTTCCGCGCCCTATTTGATTTACGCACATAGTGCATCTTCATTTTTGTATCCCTACAACCCTTGACCACATATCTACCCATCATCAGACGACTTCAAGATAAATGGGTGAATGCTCTAGATAACAACAAGTTTATATCTATAGGAAAAGCCCTGATCAAGAATTCCTTGTTAAAGTGAGATCTTTTGGCAGTATTTCAAAAGGAGGCCGTAGGAAATCTATTTTGGTCCTTGATGATCAAATCTCGACCAAACATCCTGTTTTTTTTGCAGAGTTCCTATGCTTGTCAGATAAGGTAAAGATAGTTGATCATCTCACTTAGTAGTCCACCAGTTTTCAAATTTTCAAAAAATTACCATGGCAAGTTACGGGTATACTTGTTGCCATAGTCATCAATACTAAAAAAATAAAAATATATGTTGAAAGTAAAAAACATTTAAAGGTGAAGTAAAATTTGAAATTGGCCCAACCATGATAAAAATTGTTAGCATTATTACACAAATTCGTGTTTTTATGTTAGTTTTATGATTGAAATTTTAGTCAAATTAAACAACTGAAATTTTTTGTCATAGTCAAATAGATTAATTGTTTTCAACACAATGTTAATAGTGTTTTGATGACTTAAGATGTTTACAATGAATTTGTGTTTGATTTGACTAATAAAATCAAGTTCAATCAACATCCTATGTGGCTAGATATCAATTTTTTTTTTAAAAATTAACCTAAAAAGAAACTTGTTTTTTTAATAAGATGATCAACAAGACACTTTCATTTGAAAAAGTTTTTAAATTCACAACCGTGAAAAAGGTCAAATGAACTCTTAAAAAAACCTTAGTCCAAACTATGGATAGGCATTTTCCAAGTTATCTAGGATTTTATATGACATTTTTTCCTTACACACATTTATTTTCTCACACATGTCAAAACAATAAATTCCCAACCTTTTTTATTTTACACCAAGGCCTTTACCATTAAACTAGATCATCATGAAGTGATATGGTAAAACATCCAAATGTATATATGCATTAAGTAAATTTTTAATGTATTTAAATTTTTTCAAAACTACTATTTACATTTTTTTCTTTCAAGCTATACTTTCAAGCTTAATGTTTTTAATGACACCTAATATTCAAATTTTTAATATTTAAATTTCATATGTCAAAGCATAAAACACTAATTTTAAATATTTTGACACATGTAAAAAATTTGAGTTCATAATATTTCCAATTATATTATATTCTCCTTGATGTCATAATCACATATATTTTTATATTTCTATTAATTTAAATTTATTTTATTAAAACGTTGTGAATTTTTATCGTCCAACAAAATTAATTTCACATATGAACATAATTATAAATTATCATAACATAGCACATGGTTATTTCATAGCCACATTGAATTTTTAAATATCAATTTTTTTATTACATTTAACTTAAATTTTGATTTCACATTATATGTAAGTTTTCAATAAATGTGTATCTGTGTGTTTATACACATACAAAAAAATTTACATTAACCACTAAAAATAAGTAACAAATTTAATGATATTCAAATTACATATGACACATGACATGTAAAGCAATAATGATGACAAATTTCAATTACATGTGACATGTCAAAGTCCACATTGCAAATGTGCATGACATTCTTTAGTCACTTTAGTTAAGTTAGTTGAAATTAATCATATCAAACATATGTTATTTTTTAAATTAGTCAAAATAAACATAATTAATCCTTTCATATAACTATACAACTAACCTTGATTTCACAATCATTTTAATCACAATGTTGGGAATCGAAACACCATGTTTTGTAATAGTGTAAATATTACAATGAAGTTTGCAAACACCAACTCATTTTGTCTTCATTAACTTTATTGATGGTTTTTTGTTCACACCTACAATGCTATAAAAGTCAATATCTCACCATTTGTGAGTTGCGACAAAATGATGCGCACACCTTCATTAACAATGTTTCTTACCTTCTCTTATTTTTCTCAATCATCATCAACATTACCTTCTTGCATGTCAATTCTTTTTTTTTTTTTGGATCTTCTTCTCTTCATCATCATCCTAAGTGAGCTCATTTTTACTTCTACCTCTTTCTGTTCTACTTTGTTGTTTATGCATTTCCAACATGGCTTGGCTCTTTGTGATTGTGCTTGCCTCTTGTCATTTCATTCTTCATACAATCTTTTGTTGCATAGTGTTTTTTCACGCTTTACACAACTATAGTTGATGATATTTCACGCATGCTCTTCAATTATAGGTACACTTTTCATGTTTCTTTTTTGCATTTTTTATTTTTTTTGGGTTGAAATTTTCTTTTCTTTTTTGTAACTACAAGTTTGTTTTGATGTAGTTGCTATCAATCTACCACCTACATTTTACAACACTACGAAATTCTTGTTGTTTTTGGAAAGTGCCATTGTTATTGCCCCTTTGAAGAATGTGAAATTGATTTGCTACAACAAGTTTTGAAACAAATCTAAAGATGACATTCATGTGTTTAAGTTTCATAGCGGTAAAGGGCATGGCTAGCAAGTTACCACTAAGTTATTTGATAGATTTTTTAGATCATAATTCACATTAAAATTTTACTTGAAAATATACTTTGGTTAGATTCGACGATAACTACATTCAATGCTACCACTAACTTATTTTGGCATGCCACATCAGCATCCACACAAGACAAAAAGCTACTCGATAGTGTATGTGTGGATGCTATGTTAAATTTGACATTTTTTGCTTTTGAGTTATCTCTTGTTTAGCTCTAAGTGTGGCCCTACCTTAATTGTGATATCATAACATGCCACAATAGTATGCATGCTAATGAAGTAGAAAAGTGAAAGACAAATAAACATTCAAACAACAACATACAATTTTATACAACTTGATGTTATTGCAAACATAATTTTGGAAATAAAATATTTGTATGATTCATTAGTAATATTAGTTCAAACAACAACGATTCATCAGGTAAAGCATCTTTAGATTTCACAAGTCGTTCTTTGGGATGACAATTTGAAATTGGAATAACTAATTTCCAAGTGAAGGCAAATTAGATTTACTTTTTTCCAACATCACATTCCCAAGCAAATTCTCAATACATTATGCATGAATTTGCATGCAATGTCATTCAATATTTTCATTCAAATGGAACTTAATTTTCACAAAATCAATTCATTTCTTCCATTAGTTGATCAATCGCAGGTAGTGCGCAACAACAAAGAGCCTAAGTCATTGTTGTAAAAACTTCATCCAAGAGTTTTGTTTGTTGAGCTTGAAATCTCAACACTCCCCCATAAGCTCTAGTCAAGTTCTAGAGCGCCAAATATGTCTTTAAATTTCTGAAACTTCTTCACACCTACTGATTTGACAAAGATATCAACTACCTAATCACTGGTTATCTTCTACTTTGTAAGCTCAGTTTAGTAGACTTTTCTCAGAAGTTTTTTCAGCACAAAATACCAAAACCAGGATGTTAAAAAAATCACATATGCAGAAAACAAATGTTAAGATGCTCAGTTGTGTCACCTTAAAGTGGTCCTTGAAACTACCTAGACAGAATCTCTGTCAGAGAAAACCAAGAATGGCCTGCCACACATGTACTATAGCTTGCTACATTGTCAAAGCAGAACCTCTGATTCTTCAGGTCATCAACAACATGAGAACACAAGAGAAGGAAACTCTGAAGTTGAATGAGCACCATTGCCATTGGATGCTTCTACGGTCATCTTTGAGCATATGTACTGTACTATGGCCCATGAATTGTATATACTCTGACTGCCCATGAATGTATATACTCTACTATGGCAACTGTCAGACTGCCTGGGGAACTATATGCCCATGCTACAAATGAATTGGTATACGTAGTCCATCATACGCCAACTGCACAGGAATGCCTTCTCTGCAACAATCAACATCCCAGAAACCATCCCCCGTGCTTGATCACCTCAGCAACCACATTTCATGATAATTGAAAGCATTCTGCTTGTACATGAAAAAATGCTTAAAAGCAATTGACTGGTACCTCTTAGACCACTCAGCAAGTGCAGCATTGTCTGACTCATGCTCAAAGTCATGTGTCATGCCCACAAATAGAGCACGCTTTGGCTGCAACCTCTTCACTGCTGCCAGGCTCTGTCCATTTTCAAAGACCCATCCCAAGCTAAGTAAGAGATTGATGAAGTTGCAGAGAAATCTCCACAACAACAATTAAAGGTAACACGACAATGAGTGCAGTCATAACCTCATGAGAGTCGCTCACAAAGTGACAGACCATCCCAAGCTAAGTAAGCCAACAATTAACAAACCTGCAAAACTTGCTTCTTCCCATACTAAGTTTCCAAAGCAAAAGTTTCCAAAGTCAAACTGACAGAGGAAAGAAAACAGAATCCTAAACAAGAAACAGGGATACAGTAAAATGTATAGTCAATATCAAGAGAACTAGGAAATACAGACACATCTGTAAAACAACCGATGGAGGTCATACCTCGGGCAAACAGAGATGTGTGTTGTGGGGTGATCTCTGAAAAGGAAGAAAGACCTAATTGTCAGAATGTGTCGTAATTGAGTGCATACTAAATCATAGGTCACATGATCAGAATAAGCAGGAGAACAGCAGAATAGGACAGGTGTTTCTTCGTAGAGAAGGGACAAAAAGGTCTACCTTGTACAAGGAATCCAAGATAAGCAAATCCACCTGACCATTTCCTTGCTTGGAGATAACTGCAACATGCCCAAGTCCAAGCGCACCAAGGGAAACTGTTAGAATCTGAAAATAAGCAACTCCACCTGGCCTACTTTTGCATGGAGATAACCAAGATCTGTGTTTTTGGTAAACAGTTGCAGCATGCCAGAAAGCCCAAGTCTTTGAGGGCAACCATCAGCATTGAGGATGTAAACCACTGGCCTACTCCTTCCTTATGGATGACTGCAACTTTCCAAGAATTTCATATCCCAGATAGCATCAGCAGAAAACAAGACACAGCAATGAAAAGGACTGTGCAAGAAATGATGCTGCAGAGACAGAAGCAGGTAAGACACACGGTGTTCAGTCTCAGCTGGAAATCGGGAGACATCAGATACATAAGCAACTTTAGACTTGCATCCAAACAGAAACCCAAGAGACAGGTAATCTTCTCCATGCCACACCTGCACTTCCCCCATGGATAAGAATCAGTACAAGAATAACCACAAATTCAGAACTTTACTCAAGCGTCGTTGCTGCTCATTGTGAAATAAGGGCAAATGAAAGAATTAAGTTTCTACAGGTGCTGAACACTCCTCCATAAACACAACCCAACAGGAGATTCTTGCAAACTGATCAGCAAAGAATGGAGATCAAGGATTTAGTAATAGAGTGTGAAAGGCAGAGCACAAACAGGCAAAGGAGTAAAGCTGAGGCCTGCAGCTTCAAATGGAGCATCACAAGAGCTCTCTATTATTTGCCAGTCAAACTGTGCAACACGCCGAAGCTCTTGTCCTTTCTGCAATCCCTTCTGCACCAAATATGGGAATTTGGTTGCCACACTGTGCCAAAAATTACAGATAATTACAAACAGGGCGGCACTGTCTTGAGCATACCTGTACCATAGTGATAAATGACAATTACAGTTCACAGTCCCCACAGGTATAAAGCGCCAATGTTACATCATCAACTCTCAGCACAGTTGCTTGCATTGAGGGCAAATGGATTCGTGAGAATTAGCACAAGATCTTTCATACCTGTTCATTGTGTGCTGGGAAAGGTACACTGGCATAGGTGGAATTTCATTATTGGCACTGTAAGGTTGCACACCTCGAACATTATCCAACCCTAGGATCGCATCTGCATGCTCATGCGTCAATATCAGCTGCACCCATGCAGCCAGTGAAAACAATAAGTACTACAAATGCACAGACATAGAAGGTATCTTACACAAAGAAAAACTGAGAAATTTGATCATAAAACAGGTGAGCAATTCTTATACACTCACAGCATCTAGCCTGGGAATTTTGTAAGGCACAAACCAACGTAGCACTTGCTCCTTGAAATCCTTTCCAGCATCAATTTGGATGTAGCGCCGCTGGCCATCATCATGCTTGAAACTGATGACCAGTGAGGGATTGCACCTTTCATGCCCAGCACCCACCTTCTTACTGGCTCTTAGTCCTAAGAGGAGACAGCTCTTGGCAAAACTGCTACAATTCTAGTGGGAAGAAAAGAGCCCATTTTTCTGACAAAGACTTCTATCTGGGTTCTAGTTTGCAATTTTCTTCATTATGACAAACCAGAACAAGTAGATAATTAGGTCACTACTCCATATGGGCAAGAGGCCAAGATGCTGCTGATCCAAGATATGTCAATTGAGAGATTGAATGTCACTAATTGAGAAACAATCAGAACCCACAACACAAGAGAGGCCTGTAGGAATTGATCTAGATTTATTGTATAAATTTTTATGATTCACGGAAGAATGATGATTGACCCACAAAAGAATCAGACAAGATCATGTATGGCGCTCCATCTCATGATCTGTGTCAGCTCTCTACTTAGAAACTGTGCACAATCAAAGAGTAGTTTCAAGGAACTTGTGAGAGATTCATCTCAGAGAAAATAGTACCCAGTGGAGGAGGAGTCAGTAGCTTCATTGATGCAAGTAAACAGAGGGTTCATCTGGTAGCAATTCACAGATAATCTTCTGCAGAAAAGGGAGAGAGAGAGACACAGAGAGAGAGAGAGAGAGAGAGAGAGAGAGAGAGAGAGGTGATCAGAAGTACCTGTAGTTGTGGTTGAGTTCTGGTGGGCCCTGAACAGCACTATGGCAGACATAACAGGGAGGGTCTTGAGGATTGATGAGGCACAGAGGACTGGGTACACCAGTAGAGGAACCAGAACCCAGCACTATGAGCTCTGATCCTCTTCTCTCTTCTGCCTCCTCATCTGCTTCTGCAGATCCGAATACTGCTGCTGCTCCATTCTCCATACCTCCTAGACTTCCTCACAATAAACAATGGTGGGAGGAAATGGATGGATTTTTCTTTCCCTCTTTTTTCTAAAGAGATCACAACCAAACGTGAAGAAGAATCCCACAAAACATGTGAAACCCTAAAACCAAGTCTTCTCCACTTCTTCCTCTTCGGGGACGAGGAGGGTCAATTCTTCCGAATTCAAGAATATCAAGGAGAGTCTGACGACGACCCGGACCTCAAAACAGAGCATTCTCCTCCTCCTCCACCTGCTTCTCACTCTCCACAAGGACCTTTTTTTTTTCTCAAGCATGAAACCGGGGAGATGTTGGGCAACTTTTCCAGAAGGTTGCAAATTATTCGGCGGACTTTGGAAATTTTCTTGCCCCACCGTTGTTGTTACTGGACCACCTGCAAGCTAGCTAGCTGATGGCCAGATTGCACGAGAGTTTGTGTGCCCGTTCTTCTTCTTAGAAGAAACACAATTGCTACACACAAGAAGATTCTGGCCCCAAAGAGATTATACCATTTCTTGCGAGAAAACACAATTACAAGAAAGAAAAATGCATTCTGGCCTTGAAGATATTTCTGCCACAGAGTAAAGAGAAATCTCTTGCCATATTTCTCACAAGAAAGAGTTACCTCAAAGTCTTCACGATCGCGGCGACAAGAGCAGAGCTCGCGCGAGGCGATGGCAGAAAGAAAGAGGACGAGAGCATCACCGAAGGTAGAAACCCTAATTTTGCTTCCACCTCCAAACCCTAAAAGATAAACCGAAAGAACGAACGAACCCAAAGCGGGGAGTTTAAAAGTACACAACTTTTTCATCCATTCGTGGCTTTTTCATCAGAATATGTGCATATTAGGTTCGATATTTAATAGGTCTTAAATAAACATAATTAGGAAACCAAAATAAATTCCTTGCATTAAGTTTAATGGGAAAACATTGTTTATTTCATTTGTCATTTACATGAATTTCGAGCTCTAATTTATCTTATCTTTCCCTACATTTCTGAAAAATTCACAAAAGTTCCTAAAATTCCAATTATAATTTTTAAATATATTTTTTAATTTATTGCAAAACCAACATGTAGTTTCAATTCTATTTCACCATTTATTTATTTCTTTCTTTCTTTTTTTATTTTTTATTTTTCAATGAGTAAAATCACAATTTTGAAACTTTGTTTGAACAAAAATCAATTTGCATTAGTTGAAAATTTGAAGAGTTCACTAAAGTGATCACTTAAAAATTTATTCATCTCACACAAGAGTGTCACATTTTGGGACTTATTTTTGGGCAAATTTGAGCATTTAGCAAGCAAGTGATTTTAGATAGATACCCACGATATGGGTGTTACATTTTTTGCACCATTTTTTTTTTTTGAGTATACCTTATTAATGATGGGTCTCAAATCTATTTTTCACCCTATAGTTGTCACATTTTAAATAGACCATTTTTTTTTTTGGGTGGTATTGATCTTTAATGATTTGGTTTGGAAATGATTTTCCCCCATCAAAATTTTGGAGACCATTTGTTTGGGGGAAATCCTTAGCTAATGGATTGATAGCAATATCGTAAAGGAATGATGATGCTTGTCTTCCAAACGTAAACGATTTATTTGCCCCTCGGCCTCCTCTTCCCCGCCCCCAAAAAAAAAATTGTGATAAAAAACCCATGGTTGGTAACTATATATCGACATAGGAAAGAAGAAGATATTTTCCCCCAAAAGTATAAATTAAGTTCGTGCTTTGTGACCCTAAACGACATTTTAAATTGTGATGATCATGTTCCGTCAGATTTGACTTTGTGTGACACTCATTTAAACATACCTTCTCTTCCAAATAGGTACCTAATAAGGAAGAAAGGAAGAAAATCCCCTCACCCCCTCCTCCTCCTCCCCTTCCCTCCCTCCCTTCCCAATTCATGAATTTAAGTACCCCCTCCTTCAACCCCTGAAACTACTACTACCCACCTACATACCTAGGTACTCTAACTTATGTCTTTGTTTGATTTTTTTGGGGGAAAATTTCGGTTTTTTTGGGGGGTTCCTTGTTCTCTTCTTGCTCCCTCCCCCATGCCTACCCCCCCCTCCTCCCCCGCCCCCCAAAGTCTATTATAATAATTTTGAAATTACGCTCTAGCACTAAGGAGATCCAATGCGAACTGGGTGGGGTTAAGAACCCCGGACGGCGACTAGGAGACGGCCAGGATTATGAGCTGTTGGAGACAGGACAAATCGAGGGCGGCGTCTGCTGGTCGGTTTCTGTGGCTAGGTCTTTTGAATACGAAGGCCCGGGCTTTGTGTGTTTGTGTGCGTGCGTGCATTTTGCGCGTTTTGTGTGTTTTTGCGTTTTTGCTCTTGTTTTTCCAAGCTCCGTTTTTGCGTGCCTTTTTTTTTTTTCTCTCTCTCTCTCTCTTTTTTTTGTTGGGTTTTTCTTGGTTCCTTCTTCCTTCCGGATTTGAAGATCAAGTGCCGACCGCCTCCTATCACCATCTTTCCTGTCGCTTGGAGCTTTGCAAAGGACCTTGCGTTTGTTTGGAATCATCCTTTTCTGGTCACTTGTGTTCTTGTTCTTATTGTCTTTTTTTTGTTTTTTTTGTTTTTTTTGGGTGTGTGGGTGACTTTCTCCCTTCGATTCCTTTGATTTCCGGCTGCGGTTCTTCTTCTGTTTTCTTTTCTATGGCTCGCTTGCTTGCTCGTGTGTTTCGGCGATGGTTTTGATCCTTTGGAAGTGAATTGCACTTCCTCCTTTTCTCTCTCTCTTTCTCTCTCTCTCTCTCTTCTTTTCCGAAATCACGTAGGGAGTTTGGTTTTCCGTTTCATCGTTTCTGCCGCTTCTTCTTCTCCTTCTGGTTTTCATTTCGCTCCGTGTTTTGGTCCTTCCGTGAACCTGTGTTTTTGGTCCTCTCTCTCCCCTCTTTCCCCTGCTTTTTTGCATTCCTCTATTTCCTCTTATTCCTCTTCTTCGACTGTGAATCCCTCGAGTCTTTCTTTCACAGGAGTCAGCAGTAGCAACAACAACAGGAGTGGGTCTATCTCTTCTCCTGTTTCGCATTCCTTCAGATGCTTTGAGAGACCTGTTGATGCTGCTGCTATACTAGGTATGTGAGCCGGAACACTTGTGCTTGCGTCCTTCGAATTCACGAAGTCGAAGAATTGGAGAAGAACGTGGAGCTTGTCTTGCTTTTGTTTCGCTCTTACTGGAACCACCGCGCAGCTGCTGCGGCTGTTTTCCTGGTTTTTCAGTATTGGACTAGATAACAACTATTGGCGGGCGGGCGGGCGGGCGGGCGCGCGGGCCTTCCTTGACCAGCAGAAGAGGAAGAAGATTTCACATGTCTGAGAAACAGGGCGAAGATTTGTTTGTTGATCCTTGGGAGAAATCTTTGCAGAACAGCTTGTTGATAGAATCCTGGCATTCTTCTTAGATCTGGAGTGTATGTATATGCTGCGTCACAAGTGTGAAAACCAAGGGGGGAAAAGGAAGATCTCTAGGAGGAGGACGCAGCAGCTCCGATTATAACGCACATTCGAAAGCCTGAGCCTCTCGTCGGAGTTCGAGGCACTACTGTGGATGGGCGCAGCAGCGACAAAGTAGGAAAAGCTGCACAGGGCAGAAGGGGGGCGACAGCTAATGGCGTCAGCCCGGAGGCCAAGAACTTCCGCAAGACCTGCTGCTGCTGCTAACAAAAGCGCAGAAGGCGGTAGTGGTGGAGGTGTTGCAGCAGAGCGAGAATATTATGATGGTGGGGAGAAAAGCAAACAAAGAGTAAGTAATCATCTTTACAGTCCACAGAACAAGGGCTGTATCATAGATTCAGTCATAGATTCGGCCGTTTGGATGGAGGAAGTATGCAATCGTGCAGGCCTCTGAGAGAGAACAATTGCAAGCATCATGTTCGGTATCGAACTCTTCAAGTAGTGCACTACATCATGTCCCAATTTTGATCTCTAATGAGAGAGAGATGAAGGGATTTTCTTCTTCATAGATGTGTAATCCTGGATACTGAGACAGAGATGTCCAGGATTTTCTTCTTCTTCAAACTGACAATGGAAGACCCTCCTGTGGAGAGAGAGTCTGAGTGGGACTAGTCCATGTTCCTGTTTTGACTGCCCTGTAATGAAGATAGGTAGAGAGAGAGAGAGCCATAGGTTTGAGACTGATGATGGATTATGGGAACCTTTTCTAAAGAGAATTTGCAAGGATGGGATGCTGGGAACAGAAGCGCAAACTGACAGACATGCTTGGACCTCCCTGGAGTGAAGATGACCTTGAGCTGTTCTATCAAGGGTTTCGTAAATATGGAAAAGATTGGAAGAAGGTGAATTTGGGTTCTTTCTGCTTCTGCATTACAAATAAGAACTTCCTCTTTTTTTTCCACAGTTTGGAGACTTTAAGAGATACAGGGGACCTCATTGACCCTACCAGCTGAGGGGTTCACATTTGGAGTTGTAGTCAGAGTTTGAGCCCAGAACATCAGTCTTTCCTTGGGAGTTCTTGTCAGTCCGTGTAGTCACTGTGTCGCCTTTTGGTCTGTTTCCTCCAGGTGGCAGGGAGCATGCACAAACGAACAGTAGAGATGGTGGAGGCCCTGTATAATACCAACAAGGTAATTGTGACTAGTAAGTTGTGGTGGCATTGTTGTTGTCTCTATGTTTTCTTGTCCTTCAAAGTGCTCTCGAGTTCTGGGCATTTTGGCACACATGTTTCTGTTCTCTCTTCTTTGGCTACCACAAATCTGATTTTTTTAATTTTGCATTGTTGGGAATACATGTGACTCAGGCATATTTATCACTTCCCGAAGGTGCTGCATCAGCTGCTGGCCTGATTGCAATGATGACAGACCACTATAATTTGCTGGTATGGGTCCTCTTTAAATTTCTCATGATTCCTCTTCTGTAATTGCAAGCACAAAGCAAAATAGATATTCCCAAATCAGACCTCAAATGGTCTATCTTATGGCTTTAACTACAATACTTGCAGGATGAAAGCCAGAGCCAGGATGAGGATACAAGTGATGAACTGGGGATTTCTGATGAACCCCTGCAGCAAACTCAGCCATTGAAATTGAAGCTTGGGGCTGGAAGCCTAGGCTTGGAGACCAGCATGATGCGGTCAAATGGTCCTGTGGGGACCAATGCCTTTAGTGGTGCTTCACCTGCAAAGAAACCAAGAAGTAAGTCTCGTACTTATTAGTCTTTGTTTTCCTACTTCTGATGCTCCTATTGATCCATGAAGATTGTCCAAATTGCTTGGGCACCTTTTCATGCTCTACTGAGAACAATTGCCGGCAGGGTGGTACATGCCTGAACTCTCTAGATTCTTGTTTTAAGTTGGGTTCTTGTACAACAGCAAACAGATCACGGACAGTTGGAAAGCGAATATCTCGATTTCCAGTGGAGAGCACTGTGGAACGGAAAGTGAAACACAGGGTATCTCCAACCAGTTTGGCAATGCAGGATGAAGAGGAGTCAGATTCTCATGTTGTAGTTGCTCATACACTGGTCTCCAGGAGAACAGCATCACCATCTGTCTCCAATACTCCCTCCCGCAGAAGTCTCCGGCAGGTTACAGCTCAGCAAAATGGAGAATCTAAGGTATCACATGGTTTCTGCTACCCATTTGGTGTTGGGCTTCACAAGATTATACCAAGCAGATTGCAGATTTTCAGAAATGTTCTTGTCATTGTGTGTGTTTGACTTTTTAACATTATATTCTGGATGATTGTTCTACAGGAAACTCTTTTGAGAGCAGAATCTGATGGTTCAGTGAAGCCTGCTACAGCAATGACAGCAAGACCAGATTTCAGGTCTGATGAAAGCCAAGAAAGCAAAGAGTATGACTGTGCTATGAGGGCCAGCAGCAGCACATGTGAAAAAAGGGTGGGAGTCAATGGAAAGAAAGCATTTGCAGGTGAGGCTAGGAGTAGGTTGAAGAGGCCAACACCCAAGGTAACTAAGTTACATAATATAGATGACAAGTATTGTGATGCAAAGGACTTCTACAAAAATTTGGATGCAGAAATCGAGGTAGAAGAAGAAGAGGAAGAAGGATATAGGCATGGCAATGGTGCAGATGGACCTATGGAGGTCTCTAAACAAGAAGCTCCTGGGCACCGGCACCAGCACCATTTTCCAGCACTCCAAAGGCCAAAAAAGAGAAGCCGGCAACTTTTCTCTGGAGGTATGTAGAAACAGATTGCCTGGTCCTTGGGTTTTCCTGCTGATGGAGCTAAGAAATGAGCAGTAGATGCAGGGCCATGGAGGAAGGCAGATTGAGCAAATACTCTTGTGAGGTAGATTTCCAAAAATCAACTGACTATTGCTGGAATTCCTGTAGCCAGGATAATCAAAGATGGAAACCTTGTGCAATTATAAGGACAGACACCTAGTGGGGAGAAGAACTAAAAGTTTCTACTTTTGTCTTGTGGCAGATAATAACAGTGGATTGGATGCCTTAGCTACTCTTGCAGCTTCCTCTCTGAGCGGCTTTGATTTGGATAAATCCCTAAATGTTTTTGCAGGTAAATGGTCATTTTGCAAAGCTCCATTATTGTGATGATGTTCTCATCTCTGTATTATTTGCTATTTTGATCTGAATCTGGTCTCTTGATTGATACTCTGACGAAACTTCCTGCTATTTCAACAGTCATTCATTCACACAAAACCTGCAGGGTGTGTCATCTAAATATTGGCTTTGTTGGCTTCAGATGCTGCAGCAGCGCTTGAAGACAGCAGGGAGGAGACAGAGAGCATACCAGAGAAGCAAGCAAGTCCAAAGCATAGAGATGCAATGGGTGAGACAAACAGCCAGCAAGCAAATGTGAAGTTAGAGCTAGAAAATGGCAATGTTCAAGGGGAAGGAAGGGAGAAAGATGATAAAAAAGATACAGGTTCAGCAGCGGTGCTGGTGGTGGACAGACAACCATCAACTTCTCCAGAATCACAAAAGAGAAAGAGGAAGACATATGTTCCCAAGGTATTCATCCTGATTCTCCTTGAAGAAACAAGGGTCTGCAGTTTGATGGGGTTTTGATGGAAGGGTAGTGCTCTTGTGATGCCCTTCTGCAGGATATCTATGTGACTAGAGAGAGCAGAGGTGAGGAGCATAGTTGCAGATGGTTGCTTACCATATTCCAATTGCAGGCCAATCTAGCAACAGATGAGGATGCTGGAGTTGTGCTGAAGCCACGTAGCAGACTAAAACGCACACCAGGGACTAAAGCACTTTCCTCAAAACCAGGACCAAAGCCCATTAAGAAGCAGTCAGAAACAGCTGCTGAAGATGGAGATCTTACCAGCCATGTAAAGGAGCCCATTGTAGAAGAAGAGGAAGATCAAGCTATGGAGATTGATGAGAGTTCACCACCCCTGAAACTCTGGAGTAAGAAAAAGGGAGTTCCAGAAAAGTTTGCAGTAGAGAGGGTTTCAACAACTGTTCTTGGTAGAGCTAGCCCTCATGATGAGCTACTGCAGAAGCAACCTCCACATTGTGCTCATACAACTCCAGATCTTGGGCCAGCAAGTGCTACGGTTGGTAATCCATGTTTGTATATTGCATCTACATGTCAGATTGAAAGTAGCACCAGATGGTTGAGTAATGGAGGAACAGCTGGATAATGCATGGGAAATGACTTTCTCATCAGAGCATGATCTTTTTGAGATGACAAATGCTCTTCAGAGTCCAGAATCCTTTGATTTAGCAAGGTTGCAATCCAACAACTAGATTATGGCTCTATAGTGTTGTTGTTAGCTCAGGTTCATTAAGATTCCATGTTTTCTCATCACACTTAATGTATGTGACAAAATGCAGGCAAGACTGACTCACTGCCTTTGCCCCAAGATTCGACGGTGGTGTATGTGTGAATGGTTTTACAGTGCAATTGACCTCCCATGGTTCGCCCGTAATGAGTTTGTGGAGTATTTGAACCATGCTGGCCTGGGCCATGTACCCAGACTCACACGAGTTGAATGGGGAGTGATACGAGGGTAAGCTGCTGCAGTCCCTGCTTGTGTCTATGTCCACAACCAGAGGGCTGTATTTTTTTATATTCAGTCTTTTTTATCTAAATCTGTTGCATGTCTTGGTCTAAAGTTGTTATGTGGATGGACAGCTCACTGGGGAAGCCTCGAAGGCTCTCCAAACGATTCTTGGAAGAGGAGAGGGAGAAATTGGCTATCTACCGAGAGTCTGTGCGTACTTGCTATCATGAGCTCCGAACAGGCTTGAGAGAGGGCTTGCCAGTAGATTTGGCCCGTCCATTGACTGTAGGGCAAAAAGTGATTGCACGACACCCAAAGACAAGGGAAATGCATGATGGGAGTATTCTCACAGTCGATCGAAGTCGTTGTAGAGTTCAGTTTGACCGGCCTGACTTGGGGGTGGAGCTGGTTCAGGTAACTTTCTTCCACAGACATCCTTTTGATTCTAGACTTTGAACACTCCATGTTTGCTCTACATTTTTTTTCAGTCTCCCTCTTGTTTGAAGGTTATCTTTTATCATTGAGACCACTGAGGTAATGGGCTTTTTACTTCTTCATCAGGATATTGATGCCATGCCGATCCATCCACTGGAGAACATGCCTGAGGTGATGCAACGGTCTCGTGTTTTGATGGACAGTGGAGACTGCTCTCTGCTTGAGGATGCCAAGGATCACAAGTTGAGGGTTGCAGTGAGTGCTGGGGGTGCTGCACGTGCAGCATTGAATGAGCGGCTGGAATGGCCCTCTCGCCACATGACTCCGTTCACCCATCTCTTCCTCAATGATCTTTCCAAAAGAGCACAGGTGTGTCATTGCCAACAATTGCCCCCTGTTTCTTGTTTGGGAAAGGGCCCAATATTGTCACTGCTTGTTGAGGTTTTCTAGCAATTAAACTGGTGCCCAACATATAGGCTAAGTAGCCCTGTTAAGCAAACATCAGCATACAAAGTCTAAATTTTTGATGCATTTATGGACTTCTTGTCCAATAAGTGAGGGCTGAACTCACTGGGCTTGATGTTTCCTGTTGTCAGATGCACAACCTGTTTTTAAGCATGTGCACATTCTGAGTAGATTTTCTCAATGATTTTCATTTGTACCTATGTGTAGCCATGTGTGTAGCCATACGTGGTGATGGGCTGACATATGCAAAATTATTTCATCAACAGGCTGATTCTGTGGATTCTGTGAGGTCAGCGAAGGCAGCAACTAATGAGGCAGCTGCAGCTGCTCAGAAAGTAGTGCTAAGTCAACCTTTTGGTGTTAGTCAATCACAGGCAAGAGATGCAGATGTACGTGCATTGGCTGACTTGTCTCGTGCTCTTGATAAGAAGGTAATCACTCACCAAGCAGTGTATTTGGGTTCTCAAGGCTCTTTGGGAGTAGTTGAAGTCATCATGTTGTTGAATCTCTCAGGATTTTATGCTGACAGATCTTCTCTCCTCTTTTTCCGGCCTTTGATTTCCACTTTCATACAAATATCAACCTAGAATGAATCCTCTAATTGTCAGATTTTTTTAATAGGATGTTTGTGTCTGATTGTTTCAGATCTCTGTTGGTTCAGAGATCAGGCCTTAACATTAAATTCTTTGGTTAAAGGATAAGGATGAGATACATTTATTGAGTTCATCCACAGTTCCAAGGTAGCAAAAGAAAAATTCCAAAGAATCTTCCAAAAGTCTTTTTAACCCTAAGTGGGGAGTTTTTCTAAGCCCACTTTATCCCATAATGTTCTTGCTCTCAATGTTCTCTTCTTCTGTCTGTTCTTCCTCTTTCCTTTTTCTGGCATTTCTATTTCTTTCCATTTTCCCTTTTTTTTTTCCTCTTCTTTTCATTCCCCTTTCGTTATTTTGTATCTTCTCACTGTCTTTGTTTTGTTGAGCTGACCAGCATCATGGCTTAGCTTTCCTTTTACTGCCTGTCTTGTGATATAAACTCAGTGTGTTGGTTAATGACATAAACCTACACTCATTGCTGGGAACTGACAAAGTCAGGGGAATGTTATACTAGGTGGTCAATACTGTCACTGTTAAAGGTCCCTGGATGTGCAAATGACCATTGTTATGATTCAAACCACTCCCCAATTTTGTTTTGTGGTCTTGTTTTCCCTTTACTTTAGCATTGGGATTGCTCCTCATGCTTGCTCTTTGGTTGCTCTTATGTTTATGGATCTGAAATATCCATAACCTTTCCATCAGATATTCTCACTTCCTTTCAGGTTCATTTTTATTGTAAAGTAGTGGGAAATTCTTGGTATTTATGAAGGTATTTCAATGTAGCAAAAATTTCAGAATTATTTTCATGGCTCAACTTCTTAATAGGGAATTTGTTTCTCATGTTTGGTCAGTCAGCCAGTTGGTATGATAATGTTGGTATCCTAATTTGTTCTAATTGCACATTCCTTTCAGCCATCTTCTAGCTCTTTGTGAAGGAATTCAATTTTTTCTGTTCCAATTCATTTTTCTCTCTACCTATTTTCTTGGTGTGGGTTCTTGTTTCGTTTCTCACATTCCTCTTTCTTGGATTCTTTGGACTCTTTCTGCTCTTTCAAGTTTGTTGAGCTTATCAGCATCATCACTGAGTCTTCCTCTTACTGCTGGTCTTGCGACAGAAACTCAATACACTGTTGGAACTTTGGCAGGAAGCATTGGTTGTGGAGCTGCGTCAGATGAACGATGAGGCTAATGCAAACTGTGATGGCTTGAGGGTCTCTGAAGTTTTCCAAAGGCAGTATGCTACTGTTGTGCTTCAGCTGAAGGAAGCCAATAAGCAGGTCCTGCCATTTTTATTCCTTGGCATGGACCTCAGCGATTTTTAGGGTTTTCTATTAGACTCTGCTACTCCTGTGTCCACTGGACAATGAGAACCAAAGTGTCTCAATCAGACCATGCAGCTTGGGGATCCTAAGGATTCATCGGTTAGACAGGATTTTGCATTTGTGAGGTTTCCTGTGGAAGTGTTCTATTGGCTGTACACCTGCAATGGTTGTTGGTTCTTTCTTTCCTTTTCCTCCTGACAAGAGACACTGGGACACTGAGCTGTCCTGAAAGCAATGTTTGATTTACCATGTGCCACAGGTTACGACTGCTCTCATTCAATTGCGACAACGGAACAAGTATCAAGAGAATGCAGTCCCACCATGGCACCGATGCACTCCACAGGGGCTCTACATTCTTGGAAGCTCAGATTCTGCAGACATGGTTGATGTTGACCCCTTGGACCAAGGCCCTGGTCTTGCAGAGATGACTGATTCAGCCAAGAAGCATGCTAGGCTATTGGTCAATACAGCTGTGAAGGTACTTGCATTTGGATGCATTTCTTTATTGTAATTTAAATAGTTCATGACACCCTGTTAAAGGGATAAATTTCATCTCAGATTTAAATTTGTTTCTCCTTGTGCTTGTCAGAGAAGTGGCAATTGTTCTTTGCAACAGTGAGTTAGTGATGGTCTTTGACTACAGTGTTCAGTCAGGGCAAAAATCATTTATAGAGCTCGCTGTGTAATTTCCTGCTTAGTAAAGTGGAGTTGTCATCTGATGTTTTGGTCTATGCAGGCAATCAATGCAGTGAAGGAGGGAGAGGATGCCTTCCAGAAGCTAGGTTGTGCTCTTGAGGCATTGCCTAAAGTAGGAGGCTTCTCTGTGGCACTCCAGGCCACTACTCCCTGTGTTCCCTTGACTACTGAAGCAACTGTACCCTTGACAGGGGCTTGCACTTCCCGGGAACTTCCACAATCTGTGGGGCAGTCATCATCATCCTTGTCAGGCACAGAGGAAATTACAGATCCTGATTTTAGAGTGACAGGGAGCCCTGCCAAGATGCCACAGCTTGCAAATGATTCTGATGTGAAGTCACTCCCTACAACTCTGGAAGCAGCTGCTCATGATTTGATGCAGCATCTCAACCAAGCAGAGTTGAATAGTGAGAACACAGAGGGTGCTTTACTTGTGGAATTCATGACTTCATGTGTTGCAACCTTGTTCATGTTGCAGGTATGGCTCAATCTTGTCCAATAGGAATACAGCCATTTTGATTGGAAGTCTGGCAAAGGAATGTTAGCTTTTAGAAGGAACTGATACTGATAGTTGAACTGATACTGATAAGCAAGCAGGGTGATGACATCCAAAAGCATGAGAGATTGATCTGTGGATGTTTTATGCCTGGGATCCAAAACATGATAAATTTGAACTAAGTTTCTGACCTCCATGCTAATCATGTGCAGGTGACCATGAAAGTGGGAGCTATGCCTATTCAAATTTAAAAGTGCTTTAGAAATTTTCTCTGATATGATAACCATGATAAGAGAAAGTGCAGGCCAAGCTCTTCACTGGTCAATGTGGTGATAAAAATTTGGGTGGGTTTTGCAGACACTGTCAGACAGGACATATTCATTGGCAGATGTGAATCAGACTCTAGATATAGCATTGATGAGTCTACGACCCAAATCGGCTCAAAACCACTTTATCTACAAAGAGATTGAGCAGCAACTTGGGATTGTCAAGGCACAAATCATGGCCCTCATTCCCATCCGCTCTGCAGTGCAACTTGGTGTAGATACATCTCTTACTCAAACTCATAACACACAATTGTGAATGCTTATCCTGACCCTAGTTACTGACCACTTCTTCCTTGTTTTTTCCCCCCCTTTGTTTCACTGCCTCCTGCTTTGAAGCCAATTGGAGTCCATTCTCTTTCCTCTTTAGGGATCAGTTCTAGATAAATGTGTGCTGGTTTTTCTGCCTTAACATAGCACACACAAAACTTGTTACAAAAATGAGTAACAAGGTTGGGGGGCAGGGTGGGGGGGTTTTGAAGTTTGCTTCATGCAACTGAGTTGTAGTTTGGTCTAAAATTCATGTTGTTCTTTTTCCTTTTATTTTCTTACACTGGGTGAAATTGAAAACCCACCAATAAAACGAATGCCTGTGGCCATGTTAGTTTCTTCTTTTTGAGGATAGCCAATTTCATTTCTCTCTTTTGTGTCTTTGATTTTTTCCAATTCTCTGAAGTTGAGTTGCCTTTCCCTTGTCCAATCTTAGTTCTTTGCAAGATATATTTGACTCTGTTTCCTGACCATGTTGAACTGACTTTGCTGCTATTCTCTTTCCCCTTCAAAGATGCTGAACAAACTTATCAGTGTCCAGTAGATCAATGAATGGATAAAAAGTTCAGTTATATAGTACTGTAGTTGGAGTATTACAATGACTGTCCTTCACACTTTTAACAACTTTGGATTGTGTGAGTAAACTTTGATTTTATTTGCTTTACCTGCACATCAACTTTTGTTGCTTCTCCTAGTTTAGGAATTATAATGTTTTGAACTTCAAATTTTAGGATGTTTTCAAAAGAAGTTTAGGAAGAAATGTCATATATTTGTAGGAGAATTTTCAACAGAAACTTCAAGAGTTTTTGAGGGAGAATTCCAGGGTATTTCAAATAATTCTTCAAGAGCTGTTTCGGAAATTTTGAAGAGACTTTCAGTAACTATCATTAGGGGGAAAATTTTCAGATTTTAGGAGCTCGAGGGAGAATAAATTTCAGTAGATCCAGGATATTTTCAGGAACTGTTTGAAAGTTTTCAGTAAAGTTTTCAAGAGGGATGGATTTCAGGAGTTTCTTCACAGTTTTTGAGGAGTGTTTTCCAAGAATTTTACCTTTCAATTTGTGAGTTTATCTCATTGTAATCATGTAAAAATAAAATGATTTGTGTCAATAAATGTTTAAGGTTTCCTATTGGAACTGAAATTTCATGTTCTGATTGTGTCCAAACATTTCAGACTGCTTTTAAGACTGCGGTTTTGAATCATCTTGGTAACTATGGTTGGCAATGATATGAACTGAGTAGAAAAGTTCAGACTCCTGTTAAATTATCAATTATTTGTTGATTTGGATGAAGCATGCAATGACCTCAATTTCAATCATGTGGTAGAGAGACTGATATACAGAGTACCCTTGGTAGGAACCAAATGGCCCAAATGTGATCTTAACTGAAGCCTGAGTACGCTCTGTTCAATATGTATTTGTTCAAAGTTGTGATAAGTGGGTGATCTCAGTGGCAAATGAGATCACATGACTGTGGATGCATGATGTTCATAAATGAAAGATTACTCTCATCATGGAAGAAGAAGATTAGGATGCTGCAATAGAACTAGTGTTGGGTTAGGTATCAACTTTTGAACATACCAGTTGGTACTTATTGGATTTTTTTAGAACTTTCATAGGAGCTTGGTTTTTGTATTAGGATCCAAGGCTGATTTTTGGCTGGTATGAGACATGTGTATACCAGTGTTGTGCAGTTATTTGAATTTCTAAAGAACCGCTGATTCTGGCGTTTTTTCAATTCCAGATTCGGAGAACCATTGATTTTAGTCCTTTCAAAAACCTTAAAGAACTTGCAGTCAATAATTCCTTGGCAGCCACAAACACAGGCCATCCATCTCTTGTTAGCTCACTTTCAGTAAGACCAAAGGCAATTTCTCATATTTTGCCATTATCATAGCAATACACACAAGAAAGTTCATTCATGAGGACTATATGTCTATTGAAAGGTATAATGGAAATAAGGTCAAATTGAGTGAAGTCTCGATCACCAACAAGACCCATCAAAAGTTTTGGTAACTAAAGAGAACTCAAAACCAACATACCTACTAACACGACATAACAACATGATGACATAGTTAGTAGAATAGGAGTGAGGCAGTGTTTATTACTTTGGTGAAATTTCAACCTAAAAAAATATGATTTCAACTTATACAAAGGATTTTTCATGAAAAAAATGGCCCAAATTCACCAGATGTCGAAAACAAAAGTTTCCAGATCACCAGAGCTTTATGATAAGTTCCAGTAGGTAGCCAAGAGTATAGAAGGATCCTTTTTTTTACTACTTTTGTATTTAGTTTGTAGCCAAATCTGGCTAAATCATCTTATGGATGGTCAACACTTCAGCTACATCACAAAATTGATGGAAAAAAGGGGGAAAAAAAAAAAAAAAAAACCTTGGAGCAAAGTAAAAGGACATTCAATGATGATGACCATTATAGTTGAACACAAATCTAGTCCTTGATGTTCATAAACACCATTCAAGTCTCAACAAACAACCACACCAAAATGAAGAGCTACAATTGAGAATGCTAGAATCAATGAGGAATCATACTTGGCTGATGCATTGTGCAACCAGACATGCGCAATGATAGTTAAAAGTAGAAAACTTGTTAGCTAGACCCCCAGGCTCTAGACATGGCCTAGATTAAACCTTAATACCTTGACCCAAGTAAAAAATCTTTTACACCACCTGAGTCTCGCTATTTTCAAAAGACATGGGCCAGATTACACTTTTCAAGGCTAGTTCTCGAATAATAGAAAACCAGATATCCGAATATCAAACATGGTATCATCAAATTTGATATCTTACAATGTTCTATCACTGATACCCTGATGATACTTGAGCGATACATGGGTCACCCTACAATACCCACCCAGCACTAATATGTTTCTAATAACCACCCAATATAGTATATGCCTAATATTGAGATTACTATAGTCTTATGAAGTTGGCATTACTTCAAGTCCCTACCAAATAAGTACCGGTATGAGGTACAAGGTTGATGTTGTCTCCAGTTATACCACCATGGTTAATTCTTTGACATCATGACCAACACCAATCTATATATCAAGGTTCTGTCTGGCCTAGTACGCACCCAACACTAGAAGTTACCTATGCTTACTTGAAGAAAGGTTATGCTTTAACTTTGTCTTGATGATGCACAACTATTACAAAGAATATCAAATTCATGTAATGTGACATAAAGTTATTTTCCATAGATTTAATGATAATTTGACATAATATGCAAAGTGTTTTGATGAAAGTCATGTTCAAAATCTTTAATATGGTTGAGTTTGATTAGATTTGCTTTTGTTCCTAGTGAGGATTTTTAGCTTGACCCAAACATAAGCTTGAGGAAAATTGACTCACATTGACATCCTTGTTTGAAGCCACAAAAAGTCTAAAGTGTTTTAGATGTGGGGTGTAACAAGAGAGCTTAAGGCAAAAAAATTTAATTACACTAAATGAAAAATGTTAAGGTGATGATTAATTTAATCAACACCCATGGAATTTGGAAATTGTTACAAGCAAAAGTAAAGTTATATCTTGATGTCACAAATTTTCACTATTCTTTGAATTGGAATATTTTACTTCAACCTATATAAAGCATCTTCAGTTTTTTAAATTGTTCAAATTTGCCATATTTATACAAGAAATTCCACATGTAGTCGACTTTATATAAAAAGATGTTTGAATTTTTCCATTTGATATCTAGGTTATTACCAACTCATCACCATTTGATGGTTATGTCATTCTAACAAAATCATGCATAAAGACAATAGAACTTGATAACAATTTGTTAAAAACACAAAGACTTTCACTATGAGGATTGCGTTAGCCAATATCACATTGTTTTGCAATTAGAGCTCAAAAAAACTCATATCCAACTATTGTACAACTATCCCTTTGAAAAAATGAAGAATTAATAAATAATTTGTCATGTCAAAAAATCAATTAGTTGTATTATAGTAACAAATGAATTAAAATTGGGTCTTCTATATGATAATTTGTACACATTGTACATATACTTATTTGTAGTCAACCATGTTTGAGTTTTTGAAAAGTTATACTGTAGTTGCATATGGCAACTATTTTAAAATAACTATTTTAAAATTGTTAGAAATATGTCACTAACAAAACAACAATGTTGTAATTAATGTACAACCTACATACATGTGATCATGTCATGTGTATGCATTTTCACTGCTAATTGTGGAACACATTTGCAACTAATTTTCAACTATGATTCTTAATAATATAACTCGTAGACCACTAATGCATCATTATTGAACTACTGGTGTTCAACTATGTGGTAATTATCGTGCAACAACTTATAACTTAATAAAGATACAAATTCATATGTAATATTTTATAAATAATTATTGTTTCAAGGAATTTGAATGTTGAATATTAATTACACTTAATACATTTGATTATTATGAACTTATTAATTATATCAAATAATTGGCTATTAATCTGAATAAATAAACATAATTCATGTAATTAGTTTAAAATTAACTAACTAACTAATTATGTTAATTATACTTAATAACATAGATTGTAGAACAATAATTACTCATCAAATAATAATCAGATAAATATCTATTTGAGTTGGGGATACTTAATAATGAATTAAACTAATTAATTAATATCATTATTATCTCATCAATAATTACCAAATCATTGATTATTTTAAATTCATTAACAAACTAATTAGTTGGATACATATAATTAATTTAAATGTGAAACTAAAAGCAATGTATATATTATATTAAAAATTCAATTTGGGTGTACATATGGATATGCCTATTTATACCTTGATGTATTTTACCCAAAAAAAAATAATTTTAGTAATGAATTTTTTTTAATTTTATTAAATATTAAATATTAATTAATATGTAACTTACGTAATTATTATGAAATAATTACTTAAACTGAATAATTAACTATTAATAGCAATTTATAAATCAGTTTGATTCGGATAATAAATGACTAATTATATCATTTAGATAATTGAACTTTTGGAATCTACCATCTAAGACTTTTGAATATTAATCAAGACTCAACACAAATTCCAAATTTATCAAAATATATCAAATAATAAAGGCTTGAAATTGAAAAAACATGATTTTACAAGATCAAACTTCATGATGATATATGGAAAAATAAGATGTGAGATCTACATATTGAAGCAACAAAAGCCATGAAATGGATAAATATCAAATAAATTCCAAAATTTGTAAATGTTTAAAATGAGGCCCAATTAACTTTGGCTTCAAGTTATTCATGACATACTTCTTGTTATCATGTATGTATGTTTATTGCGTTCAAATAATAAATATTTCTTCCAAACATAGCTACTTAACTCCTTTCCCCTACTCACTTATATGATGAAAAGTCAAAATTTTTACAACTATTTTTTCAAATAAGGTAACCAAACTTAAAATAAACATTGCCCTTTTTTTGGCATCTATTTTTGTGCTTACAATAAACATTCACTAAACCTTAAATGACCTAACGTTAAAAGTAACCAAATAAGGTTGAATTGCAGCCATTTGTTTTCATTTTATGGGCCGACTTATGGATTTGAACATGTGCACTAAAGGTTTAATTAGGAAGTTGCATTGAAACTTGTTATTGGCACCTAGAAGATGTTGTGGCAAATGTTTATTGCCATCCTTGAGAGACACCATACACCATCGTGTAGTTAACATTATATTTATTGTGACTCATGAAAATGTTATTAATGTCATAATCTAGTTCTTACACAAACACATGACAAAAATGTTCATAATTAACTCAATTTTAGGATATACACTATGACCATTTTAAGTGCAAAATGTGTGCATTTGAAGCTTATGTGTGATTTATTCAAACAACATTGATGCAAAACAAAATGAATAATAGTCCTAATCCCAACCAAATGACTCAATTATTGTTAAAGAACTTGATTACAAGAATCACAAGATGTTGAAAGTTTTGAAAAAATAAAAAATAGTTCATTAAAAACAAAAACCTATAGTTTGAATGTGCGCAACAAGTGGATTTGCCTCTATTGATCAAGATAAAATATCATTCTCCACTTGTTGGGGGATATGACACTTTTTAATGCAAATGCATCAACTTCAAACATTAGTAGTTAGATCAAATGGACTCAAGCTCTAGATAATGGCAATCATGAAAAGGACCAAAATGGTGATCCAATTAAGACCACATGACTAAAATTAGGTCAATTAAATTAAGCACAATGATTTTGATGCATCTCAATAGCAACATGATAGGTTCATCAAAATTATGACCAATAATGGAATTGTTCCGAACACGCCTTATCTTACACCTCAATTTAAAAGCTAATAAGAAAAAATGAAGAAAATGAAAACTAGGATGATTCATCCTTGAATTTGGCCATGGAGGCTATTAAAGTTAGTTGCAAAATTTAGATTGCAAGCTAGATGTGGGGTGTGCCTATCATGTCATTGAAGAACCATTTTTATGGAATAACATAGTCACATAAAAGAAGCAAAGTTGGAGTGCTATTAAAAGGGGAAGAAGATTCATTTGTCTAGCATGTGAAAAGATGTAAACAATTGGACATCCAATCACATTGACACAACTAAAATTGAAGGTGGCAAAAATTACACAAAAGAGGATGATGCCTTTTAAGAATGGGATTTTTAGGTGTAGACTTTGGGTATGATGGTTTAGGAAACATAATCTTGATTTTTCATTACAATCTGCTTAAGGTTTAGAAGTCAATTGAGCGAAAGGCTTGTGCCTAAAAAATGTTGAAACTTTCTACTCAAACCTAGTAAAAGTTCACATGATGCATAAGTACAAGTCAACATAAATATAGAATTGTGATGAATTCAAAATGGGGGGGGGCTTTGGTTTTAACCAAGATCGGTTTTAGGTTAATGCACTCTATTACACCATATGAGAAGAAATGGCTCTTAGTTATGTCTTGCATATTTAATGTAACAAGCGAATGCATGTCGAACTTCTACATATTTAAAGGTAGCAATTCCATCAAAACTACATTGAGTGATGTGAATTTGGGGCTACAATGGCTATGTAGTTAAAAACCTAGATGATCAAGATTCTCTTTGATAAACATATCTCACATTTTATAGCTTCTGTTCAAGCTTGTGGAAGAAATATATGTTTAATCAATTGTCATTTATCGGTTTTGGATGGCCATAAATCCCATGGGAGGATAAATGTTGTACACAAAGCCAAGGGGTTGGGGCTTAATTTGATTACTTTGCCACTACTCACAAATTTATAGGCTTCATGGGCTTGTCCAAATATGTGCAAAAATTGTTATTTCACAGGTTTGTATTGTTTAAACATGAATGTCATGCATTATTTAAACATGGAATTTGTGTGCACAACATTCATGTGTAAACAACATGAATAAACATACAACATCCATGTTTAAACAATACGAACAAGGATATGACATTTGTGTCTAAACAATGTGCATGACATCAATGTTCAAACAATATAAATAAATGAATGACATCCATGTCTATTCCATATGAATGTATGAAAAGCAAATTTCACACGACTATTATTGTCAAATTGTGGCCCATGAAATTTGTGATGTACACACCAATCACACATTACAACCTCTTGACATTTCATGTTTTAAACCTTTCAAAATTATATTCAAAGCTTATAGGAATGTGTGGACATTAATTAATAAAGGCAAAGATGTTGGGAAGGAACATTTAACATAATGGGTTTTTTTAACTTTCAAAAAACATCGAATCCACATAATACATGCAAAAGGTTCAATATAATTGGAATTAGGTCATTTGATGCAATTGCCATGGTTGGTAAAATTGCACCCAACAAATAATTTGTGGAAATAAAAAAAAAAATTCAAATAGTTGATTTACAAGTTGAAGATGTATTAAGTGAGTACCATTGACCACAATGTTTGCCTCTATTACATTATGATTAATCAATTTGATGACTTGTATGACCATAACATTTGAAGGGTTAGGGAAGAAAGAAGAAGTGAGATAATGGATGAGACATGCATGGATTCACAAGTAGTGATGTTGATGAACACATTGCTTTCTTGGAGCCATAATAGGGGATTTAAAACTCTGCTGAAAGTTACAGCTAGGTTGATGCATTGGGTTTCAATGGGGGATCCACTAATTGATTACTCAAAAAAACATCATGATGACATTTGATCATTATGTGATCAAACTTGAACAAAAGTTGCAACATAAGGAATCTACAACCAAGGAGAGAAAACACTAAAAGGAGGTGATGATTGCATTAAAAGAAGCAAAAGTGGCTGAAAAAGTTGGAAGAGCGTGGCTAAACATTATTGATTTAATGAGAGTGCCATGAAGAAAAAAATTGAAAATGCATAGTGTGCAAAACATTGTGTTGAAATCAATGATGTGTTGCATGTTGCGATTCAAGCTAATGCACCTTTGCCACAAACTATTGAGCTCCAGTTTGCGGAACCACACCAACCATCTACAAATTCGACATGAAGGTGGCAATAGAAAAACATAAAGCTTGGAAAGAAGGTAGGGATGCATCAAACATTTTTCTAATTGAACTAGCTTCGGTCCATTGAGCTAATCCTCACTCCAACCATGTGGAGCGACCAATGTTGAAGTCATTGCAAGAGTAGGGTCAATGCTTGTGGAATGATTAGCTTTGAAACCGTTGCAACAATAATGTTGGTGCTTCTTAATTCATCGCCATTTTGGTTTAGAAATGCTATCTAGTTGTAGTTTGGTTACACATAACAATGGATTGGATTAGTTACACCATTCAATGCATTTTGAACAAGGACCACACACAATTCATGGCACAATTTTCATTTATTTTAGGATGTGAAAATGTTTATTTTAAGAACCTATGGTGGTGGATTTCAATTGTTCTTCCTACTTCTTTAATGTTTTTCTTCTATAGTTTCAAGGGAACCTTATGAGTCATAATGGAAGGGATGCGCTTAAAAGTAGGAACACATATCATTCTATATGGGCCCCCTAATTGCTCACAATAGGTGTTTAATTGTGATTAGTTTGGAAAAGCATATTTAATTGTAGGATTACTAAAAAATTTGGATTCCATTTCCATTGAAGTACACATGAATTTACTAATCAAATTGGTTTTTTCCATTTTGAACACGTTCTATTTACTATGTTTTTGCCTTAAACTATCCATTTAACACAATGGCTACTTTATCTTTTCAAAATCTCCACCTCCTTTACCATTATTTTTATTTCTTCCTCACAAACCTTTTTAAATCTTCCTTTTCAAAGTGAAGTTTAAAATTAATTACAAAAAATAAAATAAAAATACATTCCATAATTTTAAAAAATGATAACTAAATTGATTATAAAATTTCACCCTTTTTTACCATTATTCTTACCTTTTCTTCATAAAAATGAAGTGAAATGATCTCAAAATCAAAATTTAAAGATTAATTTAATAACAAGAGGAAGTTCCATAATTTTTAAGAATTTGATCATAAAATTTGTAATTTATAAAAATCATTATTAAATTAATAAACCTCCATATCCTTTACCATTATTTTCGCCTTTTTTTTCACCTTTTCAAAGGCAAGATTAGAATTAAAATTTAAAAGATTCATCGAACTATGTAATAGAGTACATTCCATAAATCCAAAGCTATTTTCCCCACCCACTGGGTTCTTCTAGTCATTTATGGGAATAGGAGTTTTTGAGAAATACATGTATACATACAAATACACTCATATACAGTATGTTTTAATCGATATACGTACATATAATACAGTACATGTATAATACAATGCGCTTCAAATTCCTCCTCCACTCTTCCCGCATTCCCGGTCGATGTTTTTAGGGTTTGAATTTTAGGGTTTCTTTGGGAACTCTGTTTCTGTTGCGGTTTGGAATTTCTGGGAGTGGAAGAGGACTAGACACAAAGAAAGAGAGAGAGAGAGAAAGGAAGGAAGGAAGATGGCAGCAAGAGCAGGCCGGGTGTTGAGACAGCAGTGCCAGAAGCTATACTGCACTTCCTCATCGCTTGTTTATAAACCTCCTGCTGCTCACAAATCTTTGGAGACTCAAGAGGTGGTGCTGGCAAGAAACTGTGACTCCATACCTGGATTGTTCAGAAGTGCTAATTCCCTATTTTCTCAAGGTTTTTTTTGTTTCCTTTCGTTTTCTCCTGAATATCAGCATAAGAAATCTTTGTATTGACTTGTTTCCCGAAATGAGGAGTTTACTAAAAAAAAAATTGGATTTGAAAGCTTGGTGGTGCACTGCTCAGTCATGACCTAACCCTAGAAGTTTGAAGGAGATACAATTCATTATCGTTAATGTATGGTAATGATTGACAGAGAGTACCAATTTCAGGCTTCAAAAATTCCTGCTTCTGGCTTCTTTCTCAATCCAGAGTAGCACTCTCATACTAAGTTTCTTCCAAGAGGAGCTCAATTCTCAAATTGCAGGAGAAATCTATTTGAATCAATTGATCTCAAGCTCTAAATTTGACCTACATTTCCCACATACATCTTCCCTTTACATCCATACCAGGAGTTTCTGTTCTAGCCTTTCTTTTGGACCAAGAGGCCCAAGATGGGCCATGTTGAAACCTTATAAGCCTGTCATTTTGTTTGTCATCATGTTCTTTGAAGCATCAAGCTGAATCTATAGAGAGCTGCTGGTTCACCTCAGTCTTGCAAACTCAGAACCCTAATTTGTAGATGTCTATACAAGAAATTAGGTTTTCCTTTGCAAAAAAGTGGGTGGCAGGCAAATTTTCCTTGTTAAATCGGCGTGGAAATTTTTTTTCAGTAGAAGATTGAAGGATGGCCCACAACATTTTGGTAATAAGGCCAAACAAAGTCCAGCAGAAAAATTAGTTATGTGAAGAAGTAGCATGTAATTAGGTGTTGAAGGCAGCTTTTGATTGTTGGGCACCTAAACTTTGAATAGTCCTTGCAATGAGTTTTGAGAGGAACATGCTTCTTTTCTCCTGCCTGCAGGGGGTGCTTTGTATATCCAGCGAGCAGGAATAAAGGCAGTAGGGGAGGACACAGACTCACATGATGATTTCAGACCTGTACATAGGGACTCTGCATCAGTGCCTTCAGTGCATGAACTTATAGAAAAGGTAAAGTGACAACAATTTTTGTTGTTTTTGTTGTTGTCTCAGTGACAGAGATAAGCAAGTTGTGCAGGTTATGTTAGGTCTGACACTTGCCTGTATGGGCATGTAGGACATCAAGGACAATCCAGTGATGGTGTACATGAAGGGGGTTCCAGATGCTCCTGAATGTGGCTTCAGCTCTATGGTTTGCAAGATTTTGGATGGCTATGGTGAGTTTCATCTCGTACTCAGTTCAACTTTTATATCTTTGGATCAATTCTTTTGTGAAAGACACAATACAATGATCAATTGAGCAAACGGTCTTCTCTTGTCCTTGTCACATTAACCAGACCTTGGGAGTGGGGAAGTGCAGGGGTAAAGTACAAGTCAAGAAATGTATTAACAGACCAGGAACTTAGAGAAGGCATCAAAACCTTCAGGTACTGAGGTATACTAGATGCAAATTGATTGATCTTTGTAAGCCAGAGGGTAGATCCAATGCATTTACCCAAGACCCACTTGGAAGTCTATTTGTATGAGTTTACATTACAGCTGCCCAGCCTAATAGGAGCCTGAGTTGATGAGCATTTCTTCCTCTAGTGAAACTCTGACATATATGGGTTCAAAGTTTGCCTTTTCAGTAAGGAACTTAAGGGATCCTGCCTATTGGGGTTGATTAGTAGTAAAGTGTATTGATCAGAAGATCATTCATGCAGTTAGTGGGTGATTATAGGCACTGAAGTAGGCAAAGAGGCTAGGAAGATGTGAAATTGCAAGAAGTATGGGTTTAAGGAATTTCAACCCTTGTTCCTCCTTCACTTGGATCATACTAATGAGTTTCTGCACTTAACAAGAAAGGAAGGAAGTAGTGTTGACTGGAGGATAGGAAGGGGTGCATTGAGTCTGTTTAAGAAGATCATGAAAAACTAGGAGAAGTCTGATGATTGCCTAATGTGACTTGTTGGTTTTTCTATGCAGTAATTGGCCGACTATTCCTCAAGTCTATGTAGATGGTGAGTTTCTGGGAGGGTCTGACATCCTGATGTCCATGCACCGTGTAAGATTCTCTGCTTATGTGTTTTGCTATAATTTGAGTATTTGCTGTTTGAAATGATGTAAACTTTCTCAACTCTGCAGCTTGTCTTAATGTGTGCTCTTGAGACCTCTGATTTTGGTAAGGTTTTTCGTTAGAGAAAACTCTAGTTTGAGGAGTCTTTGTAAAAGGTTCATTTGAGAGGCACCGGCATCACAAAGGCTGGCAATGACACTGTTTTTTCCAACTTTTGTAGATTCTCATCATTTTGCAATGGATGTTTTGTTAGTTTCTGTTGTGTGAATGTTTCTCTGAGATTTTACTTCTGGACTGTGTAAATGTATGATAGGCCTTAGCCTGGCTTGTGAATGTGGACAGTCAGGGGAGCTCGAGAATAAGTTGAAACATCTGAGGAAGGGTTCTTGATTGGTGGCGGAATATGTATTTCCAGGGTGAGTGAGATCATACTGAAAAAGTAAGAAGCTTGACTTGAGCAACCAGCCCTTCAAGTTGATAGCATTGATGTAGTGCTGGCACTCAGGGTGAAAGGCTCACGGTGGTCAGCTTTCATGTGAAGGGTTCACTCTTGGAATCTGCATGCAGGGACAAACAAATTATGCCAAAAGTTTTGTGCAAGAGTTGATGTATCCTTAGGGATTTAGGTCAGGAAATCAGGTGGTTTTCTTCTGTACATGGTTGGGTGTGTCTCCTGACACTTTTGCAGGAAATGAGTATGGGGACATGGTCACATCAGAAACACAGTTCAATTTGTTCAAAAGAGAGAATTGGTTCTGAATATGTGTATCACTTCAGGGGTAAAATTATGGCATTGTAATTTAGATGAGAACTCAACAAACCCTGGAGCCCGGCAAGGATACACTTCGAATGGGTTGCGAATTGATTTAAGTGATGCTATTGTACAGATCCTTGAAGAATGTCAATAGGGCCCTCCAAGTAGATGTCTGAAAGGACTCAAAGCTTTTAGATGTTGCCAACCTTTTGTAGGAAATAGTGGTGGATTTGAACTCTTTTTTGGGGGTTGAAGGTAATGCAATTCATTTCATTTTTGTGACATGTGATTGAATATATGTGTCTTGATCTGTTACTCATATACTCATGTTTCGAGTTCCATGTACCACTTGTTGTAGCTTAGACTTGATGACATCAAACTGTGTGTTCTCATAAGACTTGTTTTCCCCTGTAATCTCTGGGGTGCGAGCCAACATCATGGACTGAGTCTTTCCTCTACTTCCAGAAAATGCGACAGAAACTCAGGAGGATGCGGATGATTGTATAATGGTTTTCCTGAAGCCAATAAAGTCAGTGGGTTGTCATGGCAGCTTGTCACTCCTATTCAGGTGATGTTCCAATACTGAAGCGACTCTTTGATGAAGATGATATCCATACTCATTGTCATGTTCTCTTCCAAAATGTTGTGAAGATTTTACTGCAAGCTTGTGGATGCCTTCTCAAAGGTTGTTTCACCTTTTTGATCATTAGCTCTGTGAAGTGACCACGATTGAGGTTCACTAGGATGAAATCTTTTTTCTTTGGAGTTCCAACTTGTCACGACCTATGCAACAATGGTTCTGAAAAATCATGAGGTGTCCTCATTTCCAAAACCCAAATCAGTTTATGGAGTGTGATCCCATATTTTATGGCCATTTTTGTAATGATGGCCACAATTCTACAGTAAAAACACCACAGTGAATATTATTCTAACTTGTGGGTGGTTCCACACTAAACATAAAATGTTCAGGTGTCTCAATTTTGAATATTAATTGGTGTCCACAATATTTTTGTCATAAGCACCAAAAAATGCAAATTAAATAATATCAAGGCAAATTTAATATATACCGTAAGTGTAATGGAATTTTGTATCTTACCTTTCTATTGTCATAATTGTCAATCTTCAGTTAAGGTCTTGTATGTAACTCCTAAGTTGATAATCATTTTTAATGCAAAGTTTTATTTTATGCACTTCGGTGAAGTTGACAAATATTTCACATACTTTTTTGATAGATTAGGTATATCCCTATGCATGTAGTTTTTGGTTGATATTGTTGCTAGTATTAGTTAATAAATTTTTTTCTTACATTTCGGTTAATTAATAGAAAAGAAAATAGTTGCCAAGATCATCACTATCTAGTTCTAGGTTTTGGGTTGGTTTTGGGTTCGATTTTCTAGCCTGTTTCATTGAGACTTAAAAGTATTTTTATGTGTTGATTACTTTAGGAATTATAGGTTTGTATATTGTCTTGAAAAAAAGTCTAAGACAATTGAAAAATCTGTTAAAATAAGAACAGAAAATGAAATGCAAAGATTACACATAAATAGTTTGAGGAGAATTTGTGAGCAACTCTAAATAAATTGTAAAATAAATATTAACCATAAAGTTACATTACCATGTAGACCTTTAACAAATTCAACAAAATGAAGAGCTTCTTGTGGAAAATAAGAAAATAGTATGATTATCAAAAATGCATGCAGTGTGTTGTTGAATCAATGAGTGGAAGATCAATTAGTAACTTTTTAAAAATTTGCTAATTAAATTGATAATATTAGGATTAAATGGTACTTTTGTTTTCTTTATGTGTCATAAATGTTTAAGTTTCATGGTTAATGACTTGACAATCACCTTGTCAAACTTTAATGTGGTTAGAAATTCTTTGAATTTAAAATGTTAGTGTGTTCCCCATAAGTTTTGTTTCCTTGTAACAATGTTTTTTTTTTTTCCCTTTGGAATTTTTTAATTTTGGCTTTTTAGTATTTCTACCTCTCTCTCCAACCAAGAACCTTGCCATGTTGCATTTTTTTTTTACAATTTGATATACTAATCAATTCCACATTTTGACATGCATTTGAATTAGCTTAGTATCTCAAAATTCATTTCATCTAAACCTAATCCTCTTTAAACACCCTTCCTTTTCCTTTACAAATCGTTTTTTTCATTTTCTTTTCTATTGAAGAGATATAGAATTAATTAAAATATTACATGTAAAATCATTTTAAATCAATGGTGTTACATTAAAAGAATGTAATAATCTCAACCTATATTTCTTGTAGCAAAACATCCCTAAAACAACAAATGACATTACAAATTTGAAACTTAACAAAAATAGAACAAAATAATGTTATTACTATTTTGAAACCAAATAAAAATGCAACAAGATGATGTTAAAAGATATTACTAATTATTTAAAAAGCTCACAAAGATGTAACAGAATAATTTTAAAGAAACATTAATTAATGATTTTTTAAACCTAATAAAAGAGCAAAAAAATGTTTAAAAAAACATTACTAATGATATTGAAAACCTAACAAACTAATGATAATTTTGAAAACCTAATTGAAATGTAACAAAACCTTACACCAAATAATTGGCCTTGAAAATAAAACTTACTTTTTAATATTTAAAATTATTTTTAGTGCCAAAAATCATTGTAATTGATTTTTTCATCTTCATACTTGTTCAAAAATCATGAAAAAATAGTTGTGCACATTACCTCATTAAAAGATTTTTCTATTGATGTCAAGAATGCAACCATGGACCATTCAAAAAAAATATGACAATGTGATTTTTAAAAACTTTTTAAAAAATAAATAAAGATTAAATCCTTTCAATAAAAATTATTATATTTATTTACAAGTAATATTTATAATATGTAAAAATTTCACAAAAATAGGAATCAATGTATGAAATAAAATTTCATAATAAAATAGAAACCAATTAAAAGTAAATTCAATCTTTGAAAAAGGTACCATTTCAAAATTACCATAATTAAATAATTTTTTTATAAAAAACGATTTGGTTCAAATAAAGAAAATAATTTTTTTTCAAAGAAAATTTTATTTAAAATATTTTTTCGATGTAAAAAATTGAAAATTCAATTAAAAAATGAATGTTCAATTTTTATGAGAAAATTGTCATTTTTATTCTTTTGTTGAAAGTTCTTTTATAAGGAATCGATTTGTTAAATTTTCATTTTTTGAATCATTCAAAAAAATGGAAATTGAAATATAACAATTGTTAAAATTATTAAAATTGATGTAACATGTTGTTTATGTTAATTGCTACATTAACATTTTGATGGAGACAATAATGCACCATGCCATATTTAACATGTACATAAATGTAAATTTAAATCTATTATTAATAACATTCAATATCCTTTATAAGCAATATAACTAAAAATAGTAACCTACAACAAACATAAACAATCCAAACCTTGGTTTATTAAATTAAAAAATTTACAAATTTATTCAAGTGCAAAATATGTACACGTTTTCACCATTAGAAATCTTGAAATATGTAACCATTCAATTTGCAATTTATATGCAATTTTCTATCATTTGCAACATTGTTTTATCATTTTCACAACTAACGGCCATCTTTTAAAATTTATGACTATTTTTGCGACTATGCATGATTACTAAATTGCACAACCTTCCATATTGACTAGCTTTTTGTATTTTTCATCCAAGATTCCTAGCTCTTATGTTCATTTAGTTGCAAAATCAGTTACAACTTGGTTACTTATTATTGTATGTTTATACATTTAATGCACACTAAAGTTTTGTAGACTACATTAAAAATATATTATTTAGCTTTTATTCAAAATATATTAGACACTTCTTAAGCATATTTAACATATTAAGGTGCATTTAAATTGTATTCAAGGTATAATAAACAAACATTAGCCCATATATGGGCATTTTAAATTGAAAAAAAATCATTTTGATTTTTTTTCGTTCATTAAAAATATACCATCTATATTAAAGTACAAGTAAATTATCATAGCAAGATCATATTAACATGATATAATCATTATTAACTGAAAATTAATTTTTGATGAATTATTATTATCAAATAATTGATTACTTAATATAAATAAAGATATTTAGTTATTTAATTATATCTTAAATAATAAAATAATCAATTAATATCTATTATTTACTTCAAAACTTTTAGTTGGTTAATTAAATATTAGATCATATATTGATACAAAAATAAATCATTATTCATGATTTACTCATATTTGTCGCAACCCCACTTTGGCCAAGTGTTTAGGCCAGTGTGGGGTGAAGCCCAACACTTGGAAAAGCCGGAGGTTTGTAGTCCTCCAGGACTCCCGAATGTTCAGAGCTCGACAGCAAGGCCCAAAACACCTTGCATTGAGGTGTTCTTGGTGTCATTGGAAAGGTCTTGAAACGTAGATATCGAAAATGGCCTCGCATTGAGCATTCAGACATC
>Ga0116231_10002247_pt1 | contig 40356 bp, 39 predicted proteins | sample S1TSphgellanicum_2_FD_89695 | JGI IMG/M metagenome (GOLD analysis project Ga0116231, IMG submission 89695) | Host-associated microbial communities from peat moss isolated from Minnesota, USA - S1T2_Fd - Sphagnum magellanicum MG | ecosystem: Host-associated > Plants > Peat moss > Unclassified...
TAAAAAGAAAAGAAATTTGGTGAATATATTTATCAATCTGAGATGGAAAAAGTTGGGGGGGGGGGGGGTGAGGGATATGGGGTGGGTATATTAAAAAATATTTAAAATTGTTCCCACCATGTTCACATAATGTTCTTAAATGTTATTAATGATGTTCCTGAAGGCCGTTCCCAATAGCTCCACACTTTTATCTCATATGGTCCACCAAAACTTCTCCCTTTCTCACTTATAAAGTGAAATAGGTGGGCCAAAGGGAAAACACTACACCTACACATAGAAACTTCTATTTTGGCAAGCTTCCAAGTTTAGTTTTATATATTGTGGTGTGTCAATAAAAATTGACTCAATGTGAATAAATTGATAAAAAGGAACTTAGGAGGCACCTCCATCTAATTCACATAAATAACAATAAATACCTTCAGCAATACAAAGCCATAGCTAGACATACCCTTTTTTTGTTTCTTCTCCATACTCTCAGTGCTCACATTCTTGGTAGATATTTAAGAGTGAAAATTTGATTACAAATGCATAAATGAATTTGTTCTTGGTAGTCAATTTGCACCAAGTTCGCTGTACATCACTTTGCAACCATGTGTTTTGACCTTGAAAGTAATTTTCAAACATTTTGGTTATGGGGGTCATGGAATGGGCTAGCATGGAAACTATCAAGTTGGTTTCACACAACTTCCAACCTTCAAAAACTTTGTAATGACAGAATTCATCCATGTAATTATAGGCTAGCATTGAATGTTTAAGCACAAGATCATGTGCATCACAAGTAGGTTTCTTATTCATGAATAAAAAAGATTCAAGAGATTTTGTTACTATGTAGAATGCATTACAAGTTCCAAACCTCCAAGTTGTATCTACTAGGTTTATGATTTTTGAAAAAATGAAAATTTCCCAAAACTTTGTTGCAGGGCTATGTCCAAAGCTCATTGCAATTACATCCTTGAAAATTAGTTCAGCCATTCACCTCCCGTTCTTGGGGTTTTTATTTCGTGTCAGTCATGAAACTCCCACTCATGAATGTTAGTTGTGACTCCCACTAACATAAATCTCTAACCTAAATGGTAGTGTAAAATAGTGAGTCTCAAATGAAAATTTCCAACGCGAAATTTCAAGTCATAATTCTGACATCTCTTCATGATCAAGATAACTAGTTGTCTTCTACTTGTGCCCTTGAAGTTGCAAGCAAGTTTGTGAATTTGTTTTCTGATATTATTGTCAATGATGTTCATTAAAACAGACGAAACAACATGAAAAAATAAAATAAAAACAATATTCATGCAAATATGTAAATTATGGAAATGCAACTGCCCAAAGAATAAGGTGAACATGATTTAAATTATGTATCTGCAAATACCCGAAGAATTTTGAGATCATCTAAATTAGTACTATATGCAAATCTGGGATTTTGTTTTTCAACTTTGTGAGGTTACAAAAACTGGTGAATAATGCCAAAATACAGCAAATATAGTCAAAAATACACTGAAAACACAGATTTCTCCAGAATTTTTTCCTTTTTTTTTTGGGTCAGAGTATGAAAATTCACTCCCAAAAAAAAAAATGATGATGCAAAATATGCAAAGAAATTGCAAACATCCACTAATTGATGTGTAGGGTAACGCCTTTAGAACAGGGCATTCCCAATATAATCACCTGCCCGAGGTGAATCTGAAGGGTGCTTATTTCGAGAACAGCCCACTCAAGGGCGTTACCCAACATAAGACACTGCAGAAAATCAAAATTTTTAATTTGTTTCCAATGATACCCAATGGGTATCACAGGTAAAGAAATCTCAATAGCCCAGGCACTTCACTCTTCAAAACTCCCTGTCCTTTGCTAAGGAGAAATTCCTTTTGGGTAAGGTGCCCTCCAGATACACTAGAAATGTCTACCGATGCTTTACATAGGTGCATGAAAATATGTGAAGAATTTTATGAATATCAACCAAATTATGTATGTTTCCTGACATTGGAAGACCAAAAAACTCAAAACCAAAAAAATGGGATTAAAACTATGAATTGGGAAATTGACAAAGTTGGGATGTTCAGTCCATGGTACAAAATACGGTAGCCTAGGGTCAGTTTCCACATAGACAAAATGAATAGATTTTTTTTCAAAAAATGAATTCGTTTTTAAAATTTGAAATTATTATTTTTTTCCATCTTCTACTATAATATTGTGATATGACTAGTGAAATTATGCATAGTGTAGCTTGTGATAATTAGTATGGTTTTCAACATGTCAACTTCATATTTTCACAAAATTTCCTTTCACTATTTTGAGGATTATTTAATGACAAAACTGACCTTAGGGTAAGGTAAACAAGGAGGCTCATGGTAATTAGAAAAAGCACGTAATTAGGTAAATTTTTAATTATGGTAATTATAAAAAACACGTGATTAGGTTAACTTCAAATGATGATGATTAGAGTACCTAGCTTGTAAATTTCCCTAGACTTGATCTTAGCCAAAAGGGATGTAGAATTCCCTAGTGGAAACAAAAAAAGAGGAGATAATGAGAAGGAAAAAGTGGAATAATTGGAGAGAAACAAAAACAGGTTTGTTTATTTTTCTTTTCTTTTCCCCCAATTTTTTTCCCCTGCGTGAACAACCGGCACGAGCATAAATGGCAGCGCGAATCCAGGACAATTTTGTACAAAAATCTGCAGAAAGCGATGACAAGTTACAGCACTTCAAATGATGACCAACCGCGTCAAAGAACAGATTCATTTTTTAAGAGCTAAACCGATTGGCAATTTGTGGCCTGAGTCCTGTCGCGGAAGAAGCGGAAGAAAACCCCCAAAACAAAAAAAAACGAAACAAAAACTTTCTCGTTGTCGTCAGAGAAAATGATTAAAATAGTCCGAGAAAAACCAAAAAAGTCTATTTTGGTGTGCGGGTGCCCCGAAAAGATCGGCTTGCATTTCTGGAAATCGTGAAAGCTGATTTCCGGTAAGTGTGTTTGCAAGGTCCTGGAATTAGATTCTCGGTGACGAAATGTGGAGAACACGGCGAAACACAGACGAAGAGAGTCCTGTCGTGGACGAAGAAGAAAAGAAACTCTTGTCAGAGAAAAGGATTCAACATAATAGTCTATTTTAGTGTGCTGGGCAACGAAAAGGTCGGTTTGCATTACTGGAAATGGCGAAAGCTCATTTGCGGTGACGACAATGGACTGCAAAAGAGGAAGACCGCGAATCGCGGGACGCGCACTGTTGCAACGTCCTGGAATTAGATATTCGGCGACGAAACATGAAGAAAGAAGACGACGAAACACATACGGACGGAGACAATAAGACCTTACCGATGACGGGAAAGACAATGACACACAGAGAGCACGTGCACGTGTAGTGTAAAGAAAGAGGAAGAAGTCAAGAGAAATCACTTGTCGAGTGCGTAATGAGAGTTTGCTGTTGTTTTTTCTTCTTTTTTTTGTCGCGAATTACGTTTTTCCCATTTGTGACGGAGGAATAAGCTCCAACAAGCTTGGAGCGACAGACCACAGAAGCAGCGGCAGAGTGGGAGGAGCTTCTTCTTCCCCTGGAGATCTGCCGGATCGGTTACCGATCATGCTTTCCCCTTTCTGCGCTCTCTCGGGGAAGTCTCTCCTTGTTTGTTTGAAGGACGAGATTTTCTGATCCCCGTAGAAGAAAGGCTCTCTCAAAACAAAACCCCGGAGAAGCTCGATTCTCTCCGGTGATCATTTTCGTCCTAATTCCCTTCCCGAAGAAATTTTCCGAAAGAGGATCGACCAGCGACTCAGTTCTTCCAGGAAAAAAAGAGTTTCGAGCGAGGAGCGAGGAGAGCACTGATCAAGAGCTTCTATGAGAAGGGAGATTCTTCTAGGATAGCGGATTGTCTCTATACGGAAGTCGTGGGAATAGAGCTGGCTGAACGGTAGAGCGATCCGAGTCGTCGGAGGGAGATTTGTTTTCAGGGGAACAAGGAACATATTTCGTAGCAGAGATGGCAGGAGGAGGAGGAAGCAGTCCTCATGTGGTAGCCGTGAAGCTCAGCGCGGCTAGCCAAGCTGCCGTGTCTGACTCTTGGACTGATTCCAAACTCTTGTCAGGGGACGTTGTGCTTCAGGTAGCAGAGAGCGACTCCTCTTCCTTCTTCTCCTTCTTCTTCTGATCATCTTCAGAAAGACTATGAATCATGTGTGTTTGTGTATGAATGTGGTGAGGATTCTCACTCACTTGAGAGGAGAGAGAATCAAGCTCATGGGGAGGGGGGGTTTGCAGGTGAGCACAGATAGCGGAACAGTGTTCATGGCTCCATTTGCTGGGGGCAAGGCAGGTCTTCAGCGAGAGTTTCGCAAGCTAACCAATGCAAGAGGAGGGTTGAAGGTGAAAGTGAAGAGAGGTCCAACCATTCTGGATGTGTGGGTGAAGGTGGCCTTAGATGAGAGCTCCTTGCTCAAGAAGAATTATGTCTTAGTCAGTCTCCTTGATGCTACTCATGTTGCAACATTGGTGGATGCAATCGAACAGGAATGTATTGATTTGCAAGGTTTGTGTGTCTGTCTGTTATCCCTCTTTGAGACATGTCTCTTGTCCCTCTCTAAACCGTGTTCTTGCAAGCATGCAGGTCAAATCTTTCACTTGGCTGCCTTTTCCTCTAACAATGTTTTTGCAAGGATGCCATCAAAGCTTTTCACCTGGGTGTCTTTTCCTCTAAGTGTGTTCTTGCAAGCATGCCATCAAAGCTTTCACTTGGGTATCTTTTTTTGTCTAAGTGTGTTGGTGCAAGCATGGCATCAAAGCTTTCACTTGGGTGTCTTTTTTCCTCTAAGTGCGTTTGTGCAAGCATGCAGTCAAATCTTTCACGTGGGTGTCTTTTCCTCTAAACTGTGTTCTTGCAAGCATGCACTGAAAGCTTTCACTTGGGTGTCTTTTTTCCTCTTAGTGTTCTTGCAAGCATGCACTCAAATCTTTCACTTTGGGTGTGTTTTCCTCTAGACTGTGTTCTTGCAAGCATGCACTCAAATCTTTCACTTTGGGCGTGTTTTCCTCTAAACTGTGTTCTTGCAAGCATGCACTCAAAGCTTTCACTTCGGTGTCTTTTCATCTAAACTGTGTCCTTGCAAGCATGCAGTCAAAGCTTTCACTTGGGTGTGTGTTTTCCTCTATGTGTTGTTGCAAGCATGCACTCAAAACTTTCACTTGCGTGCAATGGTCTTATAGTAAGGTTTAAGCCTCCATATGGTTTGAGCTCCATCTTATGGAGGGGCTGCCCTGATGAAGATGCACTCCTCAGAATCTTTGCTGATTAAATTTATTGAAGCAAATAGAGCCAAAGTCCCATTGTTGCTGGACCAGAGGGGTTCTAAATCTTGGGATCTGGCTTTTAGCATGAAACCTTAAAAATCAGCCGAGGTTTCTTTTGGGGATTTTGTTTTCAATATGTTAAGCTTGTTAGTCCTTAGATGCTTACACTTGGCTTTCGATATTGACTTCCACAGATAAAAGTCGCAAGATCCTTGAGGCAACCAGACTTCCGCAGGAATACTCAAAGAAGGATGAACTCCTGTTGAGAATGAATAGCATGAAGCTAAAGGAGAGCTATGTAGCATACCCTTGGGAGCAAAAAATGCAGACATATCTGCCTGTCTCAGGCTCTGCCACAGTGTTCTCTCTTCTGGTGATGCCAGTTGCATTATCACCAAAAGGTCGTGATTATGCTGGTTTGGAAGACACTTCAGCACGTGCTGTGGCTTGGCTGTCTGCTGCCCAAGCATCAGGGGTCCCCATTTCCTTTGTCAACATCCAGACTGAACCTCTGTTCCTGCAAGTAGGTCATCCTGTTGTAACTACAAAACTTAAATTTGGTTGTGTAGGATGATACATCTGGCCCAACATTCTCAATCAACTAGCTGTTGGAACAACGACATTGTCTTTGGTTTCTATGTAGCAGTGCTAATATTGATGCAGTTTTTCCTTACTGATGGTGCAGTTTGTGGAATATCGGCATCCAGGCTACAGGCAGGACCCTGTGAATATTGCCAACTCTGGCTGTTACAGACTCCAGGTGAGGAATACGAGTTCCACATTTGTCTGGGATTTTTGCAAGTTTGTGTATTAGGAGTCTATCAGTTGACCAGGCTCTGACTACTATGCAGCAAAATATTTACAAATCTGAATGGGTACCACTTTTCCAGAATCGTGAGGCTATGGATGTGGATGTGGTTCGGGCAGTGAGGCTATGGTACATGCCAGCAGGAACAGAATTTGCTATTGAGCTGAGGCCTGAGGAGAATGAAGCTCGTCTAGGTGTTGGGATTAGCTGCACAGAAGAGGTGCAACCTACAAAACTTTTCCATATCTTGAGTTCCTTCCCCCTGCCTCAATTGCTCCTATCCTACACTCAGTAGATTATGCTGGTGGAGTATTCTTGTTGGACCTCTTTTCTTTTTGCCCTTTAGCATGTTATCATTGTATATGGTGTCATTTTTGTACAAATTTTGACCAAATGTTTGACAAGCATCCAATATATGTGTCAAAAACCTGCAAACATGATAATAGGAATTCTTATGTTGAGTGCAAACTTTGCTGTCCAGGGATTTTGCTATGTCTCTTCTGTGGATCCTGGGACTGTAGCTGATCGGGCAGGATTGCTGACTGTATATCAAGGAGCCTGTGCAGCTGGGAAGCTGCTTGTGGTCTCACGGTTGGGCAGAGAAAAAATTACTCCCTGGTTGGTGTCATCAGGAGGATCTATTCGGTGTTTTGACACTGTATCTATGAGTGACAAGCTTGCTCTCCACAGGCAAACTGGGGAGTCAGTGAAACTGCATGTCATGCTGTGGGATGGAGCTCTCCATGACTCTTCAGGACCTCAGGGCTTCATGGACAATCCATCGGGGCATAATAAGGAGATCCCGTTTGAGAGTTCAAGGATAAGTTATAGTACTGATGATGACCCACTGTACTATGAAACTGAGGAGAAGCGTCATGTAAAAGGACATCTGCAAGACCTGGCAGGATTTGACCTAACTGGCAATGGTCACGCAGAGCCTTCTCTGACAATGGGCACACTTTACCCAAACAAGCACCTCAATGACAAGACTCTCTGGAGATCTATGGCTGCACATCCTTAGAAAATGTGGTCCATGGAGAATTGAAGGTGAGTCCTACTGTAAATTTTGAACCTTTTGCATGGATCTGAAAAAATCCCAGTGGTGCATGACAAGAAACAGAGGGAAGTTGCAGTGGGGTTTCCAAGTTTGCATTCATCAGCCTTCTTTGTGCTTATATGAGTCAAAAGAACACTCAAGTTGTGTTCTGTGGATATTCCTTGGTAGAGTGGAGGCACACTTTGTAGATTCAAAGAGTTTTGAGGGTTATTTTAGGAATACATATGCAGCTGTATATTGGAGTGACTCTTTGGGCATTCGTAAATTTATTGACCCACAACATGCCTACCCATTGGTTGCCTTATTTCTTGTTCAAACTTGGCAACTAATCTAATGTAAACATATATTTACTATCAATTCATATGGATAAGCATCCATGAGTGAGCTTTTCTTTACACAGAGTGAGCTTTTCTTTTCACAGAGTGAGCTTCTTTTTCACTGAGCCAGTATCTGATTCATTCCTTGTTGATAGTGTCTGTTCCAGGAAACACAAACAAAACCCTTGATCTGCTTGGGCACTCCATGGATGCCTTTAAATATTGACAATAGTGTGCAAGTAAAGGACTTGTTTTGTTCTTTGTGTCTCCTTTCAATTTTTTAAAATTTTCTTTGCAGTTGATAATCATCATTGGTTTATCTATGTTAGTGATTGAAAGGATATATGTGTGATTGGATTTATATTTTAGAGCAATCTAAAATGGAATAACCTCTAGGCCAGAGTGCTCTAAATTATTGGCCTAAATTGGTTCTAAACACTTGGGACCAACATCAAGAAAAATACAGGAAGGGAAATGGTGTTTACATGTGATAAGAATTCAAGCCAATTTTTGTCTTAATAAAGAACAAAGAGAAATGCTAATCCTATATTGGAGAACCCACTTGCTGACTTTAATTTTGAGTGTTCGTGCTGAAATTGATTCCAAACATGAAATCACCAATTCTAAGAGCATCTTGACTGGCAGCAGGAAAATGACCTGTACTTTACAGTATATTGGATGAAATGCAACCTTTAAATAGCATGAAACTGAGTTTGGACTTTTTTTTTCCTTGGAAAGTTTTCACAAACATCCAGTGCTACTCATGCCAAGGATTTTTGTGGAAAAAATGCTCAAAAGTCACCATATTGGTATGAGGATATGAAATGGGGAGTGAGCAATCTAAAACTAAAAAGATCATTCTTGTACATTGTTTAAACTAACCTACTGAAATTTAGGATTTCATGAATGTGTTCCCCAATCAAGCTTTTCCACAATTTGTAGAGCTATGAATGTATCTCCAAGTTTTAGCCAGAACAACCATTTTCTTGATGATATTTGGTAAAGATAAACCTCATGTTGGTGGCAATGTTGTTTGAAGGTGTAATATATTATCGTTAGTCTTAACACAAAGAACACATGATGCAGATCCTTGGCAATATATGCACATCAACTACACACATAACAAGCAGTCCAAAATGAATGTTGTTAGTAAAATTATGTCTACGTATACTAACTACATTATTTTATGATTAGATGCAAATGGCATTTCAAAGACAAAAATGCTAGGAGTTTGGGAATCAGTTGTAATCATTAATGTGTATCGACCACACCCGTAGTTGCAAAGGAGTTGTAACAAAAATCAATAAAGTTCGTCATGATGGAAGGATGACAAGCAACATTAGCATGACTTTACAATGGTAGTTACAAATTGGTTGCATTAGAATTACACAATAATTGTTCTTTCATAGTTGCAACTAAGTTACACAAGTTGCATACATATACGGTTCCACATATGATGAATTGCATTTGTTGTAATTCATGCAATTCATCCAGTAACATTCATGTTGTAAAAATATGATGAGTTATAATGAAATTGATGGTAGCCATGAAATTTAATTCCTGCAGAATTATTCCACACTACTATAACAACAAATTTGCATTTCACATGCATACATTCATTATTTTTTCTTTGTTTTTCAACACACTTAACACTACCATTCATTAAAACACCAAATTCATGGTTATTTCATATGACCAAAATCTCCACTTCAGAATAAATTGTAAAAAACTCTAGAAAAAATATTACAATTCATTTCATCATATTCGGATATTACAAAAAATTCACACAACGATACAAACATAGAATTCACTATAAAAATATGTGTTTTTTTATATCACTGCAAACATGAATCAAAATTACAACAAATTCCCATGTTTTGTTGAAAAAAATCCCAAAACAACAATTAAAATATGTGGTATATCAAAACAAAATATGTGGTTTTCTACTACAAGTACTTACAACTCTTCCCACTCTTCCCCCAAAACTATGTGTCTATGAATTATGTCCTTTCTTTTCCAAAACCTCCTCCTTTTGGTAATCCCTAGTCCTCATCATGATTCAAAACCAACAAAAATTCAAAATTCAAACTAACAAAGTTCTTAGATCAATTCCTATCCTAAATGCCTTGTTCATCTAAAATCATGTATTCATCCTACCCCTTTAACATTACCCTTTCCGTACTTTGGACTCCGTCCCTAAAACCCTTATAAAATGACAAAAATGAAATGAGAATATTTTTTATCCTTCTAAACATATGCCTCCCCTACTACAATTTTGTAATCTCAACTAGTACATGAACTAGTGGTTTTATAGCGACTTATGGCTCTGCAATTCTGATTTCCTCCCCCACTAATTCAGTCTATAGTTATATTTTCACTTCTTCTATTGCTAAAATAACCTCCACCTTTTCCTATTCTTGAATTCTCTATGGTTTTTTATATTCCTAACCCCCTCTTCTAAGGTCCTGCGGTTTTTCTAGCTATACCTCTTCCTCCTGAGCTGCTCCACTTCTGAGGTCCTATGGTTCTTCATTTTACATTTCCTCCTCCTAAGCTATTCCATTCGGCCCTATTTCAATTTCCTCATCATGGCCCAATACTTCTGTACTTGTTGGACTACCATAGATAAAATATAAAAAGTTCTTTTGATAAGTTTCCAACTTGTACTTCATATTTTTTCATCAATTTTTTGTTAAGCCAAATTATTTTCCAACTCCTTTGTGAAATATTCCTTTGCAACCTCCCACCATTCCTCAGATTTCGCTTTAGAATCCTTCATCTTATTATCCATCCTCATCAAGGTATAGTACTGCATTACTTTTACAACTACCTCCTCCACAGACTTTGGTGTACTTGTCTATGTCATAAGATTTTTAGATCCTTCTATAAATAATCCCACCTCTTGTACCATTCTTCTCCCCAATTCAAATTCAAATGGGAATCCCTTGTAGATTTTGGTCTACTAGGTGGTACTTGTAGTTCTCTTAGTCTAAACACTTCAAAAACAGGTTATGTCACCACTCTTTTCGTCTATAGTTCAGTAGCCTATAAACCTTCATGTGTTTGTTATTATTATTGTTGCAAATGTTGTTCCAAATTCTACAAATGTTGTGGACTTGCAATGGTTTCCATCCAATCTTCATATACATTTCCATCAAAATGCAAATGTTCTTCACCCTCTGAAAACCTTGTGTCATGTTCCTCCTTAACTTCTTGCCTCTACTCCCTCAACTATTTCTCCTACAAAAATGTCATATGTGGTATCTACTACCTTTGTTCCCTTAGTTGTGTCTCTTGCGAAGTTGTCATCTATGGTATCTTTGTAGTTTGTTTGGCTACATCTACCATTGTTGGCACTACCCTTACCATTGTTGGCATTCACTAAAAGAATTGTTGTCCATTTCAACCATGGTTTTACAACTTTTATGTGACTATTGTCTAAACTAACTTATTTTGCAACTAAAAATTGTTTAGTCCTACATGTCCCTATAGTTGTAAGTACATGTAGTGACATATGTGACTATGTACAGGAATGGCAAACCCACATGTTAATCATAAATGTGACTGTAATGTGTGACTACAATGTGTTTAATTGAAAATGTGGATGGAAAACAAGCATTTTCATCCAACATTATCTATATTTATTAAGGGATGAAAACTTAGTTGTTTTTGTAACTACAATGGCATTTTTTGCAATTGAAATAATATATGAACTACCAATTGTACAAAGGTGCCCATACCACATGATGTGGCATCTTTCCTAATTCATTGAAGTATTGAATTATTTTTATTTTAATTAAAATTATGAAGGATGTGATAATTGATGGATCTTATGCTTTTAAGGTTTAGAGTTGCTTAAAGTTAGTTGCTTTGTACTTATCTCCTCTTCCAATGATACATAGTAACTAAAACAATGTTTCATGATAACAAATCATTAGCTACAAACTCTAAAACATCACTTTTGGCCTACACATTTCAAAGGCAGATTAATCTTTTTAATCTGTAAATAGACAAATGACATGGAAATCAATCACATGTGCTTCTATTACTTCTAATTAGCCAACTTCAACACTTGATTATACCCAACCCCATAGAACTAAACATACACACTATAGAATAAAAAACAATTGCATTTTAATTCATTTGAAAAAATAAGTTTTCATCTTCTGCAAGAATCAAATGTATCAACCTAAAATCAAAACCTTCTCCCAAAATCATTAACCTCCATATTTACACATTCAAAATGCTCCCAAAAAAAACAAAATAAAGTATGAAATCCTCCCAAGGACCCTATGGTCCAAATTAGAAGCTATATCATGGAACATCACTAATTCCTAACTTGCCACGTAAGGCTTGAGTAGCTAAAAGAAATTATTCTCTATTTAATTCTATCGCACCTACTAATGCCCTACTACTTTTTAAATCTGGAAATTTTAGTGGAGCTTCAAGGCTAGACATAGAACCACTCATGTCCATGCAATCATCATATGTGTTTGCCACAACTCGCCGACTTCTAGGCTCCCTATGAAGGAAAACCTTCCACCATGGTGTCTTGGGCTCACTCTAGAAAAACACTTGCTAAACTTATGAAGGAAAAACAAAGGGTTCACCAAATTCATACAACAAGTGCCTAAAATTTGCAAGAAGGAAACTAACATCATCTCTTTTGTAAGTAGGGTTTCCTTTATTATTAGTCCCATTTTTGACCTAGCAGCAATGAAATAACACAATGGGTGAAGACAAGGGACCATAATCCAATTGCAGTATCTCCTTCAAGGTTTTAATGTACCGAATCACTCCAAACACGTCATCCTCATTTCCCTATGATTACTGGAAAACAGATGCAACACCAAAATCATATGTAATTAACAAACAATTTTGCTCATCATCAACTGGAAAGTGGTTTTCGTACACCTTCATCTTCTTAAAGGCCAAACAAATGAAACTTGGGGCAACTAAAAGGTGGACAAGGTCTTCATCAATAGGGCAAGCACTATTAAGTTGATAGGTTTGATGGCGTCTTTCACCCACTTGGCCACCTTATCAATTTGTTGTAAGTGTTTTAGAAAGATCACAGGGTGGCCATTAGTAGTAGGGTTCAATAACCAAGCACGTTCAAAATCAGCTCTCCCATCTTCAATGCGTAACTTTTCATCCCTATATTTCCTATGGCAACCACAAGATAAAAGTAATGTAAAAATATGTACCTACTACCTAGGAAGGTAAAGGAAGGTGTTTTCATAAAAAAATAGGGCAGTCAACACATAATCTACCATTAGGATAATATACATGTACATAATTAAAGTTTTAGAAGGTACAACAAACACATGGAACCATTTAGCTGGAAACCTAGTCGTGAACTAAAACCTAACACAATTAAAACAAATTGATTTAATGATAATGCACACCAAATAGTGTTTAGGTTTTCAAAAATTAATTAACCTACCCCTAAATCTATACCTACTACCCATGAAGGTAAAGGCAATGGTTTTTACAAAAAATTAAAGCAACCAACACACCAAATTTATCATCACAATAATATACATGTGCAAAATTAGGGTTTCAGAAGGTACAATTTAGAAAAGAAGTTTGATAACATCATCAATGTTTCTTAAGGCAGAATTAGGTTTTGGTGTTAATAAGGTCAATTAACTAACCCAAAAACAAGGAAACCTTAATGACTTTATCAATCAAGGTTTCAAAAGGTACAACCTTTAACTCTACCATGCTAACAATAAAGAATTCAACTAGAAACAAAAATACTAATGACATTAAAAGTTAGAGTTGCATGAAACTCACTATATCCACAGACCCATAACTTCTAAATTTGTCAACACATATTCATGTGTAAGATCTCATAGAATGGGACTAAGGATAATTTTTGTAAATGTGCCTTCCAAAACCTCCCCAAATACTCTTTCTTATGCATCCCAAACTTTCCTTGACACATGTTGAAATTCATGCAAGTCACAAATCCCAGGGTCTCTTCCAACACATAGTTTTTAGCCATTGAACCTACTAGCTATGCCATGGAGCAAACATAGCCCTTTAGACCTTCATCATTCGCTCCATTGGATACATCCATCTACTATGAACTTGCCCATAAATGTCCAATTCCTCTACTACATGTAACAACAAATGTGTCATCACATTAAAAAAGGATGGAGGAAACTTTTTCTCTAAAAGAGAAAGAGTAATTGCCACATCTTTTCATAGACTTATAATATCAACAGGATTCTATACCTTCACACAAACTCATTGGAAAATGCAACTGAGCCTCATAATGGCCATTCGTGGCTCCGCCATCATTAGCCTTCACAAGCAGAAAGGCAACACTTGTTGCATTAACATATGATAGTCATGGGATTTCATGGATCCCAATTGTTGTTTCCAACATGTTTAGCCAATGAAGCCCCATAATCTATGGGAAGCTTCACTAACCATAGCCGTGACAAAAAAGTCTCCAATTCATCTACTATAAGGACATATGAGGCATGCGGTTTCAACATTTTGTGTTGGTTGTTTAGATGTTGTGTTAACCATAAATGTTGTTGAAAGCCCTTAGCATGCATATCCCATCAGACCTTGATAGTGTCTTTTTGACCAAATATGGTGCGAACTACATTCTCACAAATGTTCTTCTCAATATGCATCACATCCAAATTGTTACGAATTTGCAAATGCCGCCACCTCTAGGATAATCCAATTATCATTCATCCCCATAACAACAACCTCTCTACATTTCAAAGTAATGATAATAAAACAAAAAGGTACACATGGCATTTGAATGTAATAGCAACCCTAAACAAAATAACATTCAAATAAAAAAAACGTGGAAAAAAAAACTGGATAATAGCAACCCTTTTAAGAGGAAAACATTCAAATGGAAAACAACAAGTTATTTCAATATTGAAACCCTATACATGAACCCTAAATAAGAAGTAACAAGCTAGAAAATAACAACCTTAAATAGGATCCCAAGCTACCTAGCCACAAATGTAAACCTAAGTACAATAATGGATTAACATATTCCCAATGCAGCAGACATGACATCAAATGTCCATTTTATTACAAAACAAAATACTTAACAACTACATAGTATGATGTTCATCCACCAAACTCAACAACTTACAACAACCATTCCCCATTTCCAACATAGTCCATGGCAACACATCTTGATATACAAGTCACCTTGACTAGTACCTAACTCATCATAGCTTCTAAAATGCCAGCATGTATATGTGCAACTTGAAAGCCACCAACTAGAAACAAAAGTTTAGATTTGGTCGAGAGGAGTTATTTGCTTATGCAAGGTTTCCTTTAATAGTTTTAGGGTCCAGCTTGAAAGAAATTGCAAAGTAATGCATGTACCTCAAAATAAGGTAAATCATAAAGTGTAGTGTGACATTTTATGCCATTAACTTTGGACAAATCGCTTCTTGAGCCTAACGATGTTTGATATTCTATCGCATTCCTAAATATATCAATGGTTGTTACTGGATGTGGTCTAGTCTTCAATTCTTCCTTCCCATTAAAGTGGGCTTGATTTTGGTTCCTCCAATATGGGTGGTTTCTTGGCAACTAATGACAAGATCCTTTAGACACAACCTTTCCCAATTCTAGGGAATGGCGAGAGGTTACATTTGGACCACAACTTACACATGTTTTATAACACTGATGTACACATCTAAACACAAGCCCATATGTTGGGTAGTCATGGATTGTCCACATCAAAATCGCTCATAGGGTAAAATGCCTTTGGCCTTTAGCCTTTAACACATCATATGCTGCAACCCCCTTCCATAACTCTTGGAGCTCGCCCATTAATGGTTGTATGTACACATCAAAATTGTGCATTTTCACATACTCCTTTCCAAGGATCAACAAGGTTAACACAACAAAAAATTTCTTTGTCACAAACCATGGTGGAAGATTGTAAATGGAAAGGAGGATAGGCCAAGTTGACCAACTAGAATTCTTTTCACCATATGGAATTACTCCATCTGCAACAAGCCATAGCCTTACATTATGAGGCTTTGTTGCAAACTCTAGCCACAATGCATCAATGTGTGCCCAAGCTTCGTTATTAGCCACATGTCGAACAAGCCCATCAGTGTTCTTGTTGTCCCTATGCCAAACCATCAACTCTGATATGACCGGGGCCTTGAACATGAGTTTCAAATGTGGAATGAGGGGAAAGTGACGAAGAACCTTAATTGGAAGTTTTGATCGACCTACATCTTTGAACCGTGCTTGTCCACATTTTAGACATGTAGCTAGATCTACATACACCCCCCAAAACAAGATGCACACATTTGGACATGCATGGATAGTTTTGTAGTTGAGGCCTACCTTCCTTGTCAAAGATTTTGCATGATACATATTTGTAGGAAGATAATTATTTAGTGGGAGTAAATACTTGTGCAAAAACAACAACAATTCATCTATAAACTTATTGCTAACACCATGCACTGTGCATATTTAGCTAGGTTGCAGGAGGCATGCAAATCATTATATCTAGGCGCTCAATCCACAAAACTTGTAGCCACCAATGTGCTTCAATGTTTTCATCAATATCAAATGGTGACTGTTATCCAGTCTTTGTTGCAACAATAGTTAGTTCAACATCCACATTTCCTTCAAAGATTCCAGGCATGCTTTCAAGGGCTATTGCAAGCTCATCCACAATGGAAAAAACCTCTTGTATTACATAAGTGTGAACCATATCATTTGGGTTTTATTGGTTCTAGGTTTGTTGTGGCCCATTCATCATTTGCGTGGGTTGGACTAAATGTTCTAACATTGTTTCCATGTGCACACCTTTGTCCATTTGTATTGCCCCTACATGTGTATCTCTTTGTGCGCTTGCTACACATTCTTCATCAGAATCATCTATGGTGCCTAGGCTCCTCCAAACTTGAAATTTAGGGTGTTGACCAAATTTGATCAAATGTTATCTTATATTTGATATCACCTTAGGTCTGCCTTTCCCTTGGCAACAATTGCATGGGCACTTGATATTTTGTAGCTCATGATACCTCTAAAGCCCATAATTTATCATCCCTCCATTTTTTTACATTCAATGTCCTCTAATAGGTCTTGCATTTCCTCTCCTCAAGTAGCATTGAAATGGAAAACATTAAATCCCACAGGGGATTGTCAAATTCATTACATGGGTGTATGTAAACAATGCAGGAATCCTAATAATATTACCTCAACAAATCCTAGTGGCACTATGCTTACAAGTTCATCCAAATGGCATTCAAATGTTTCAAGAATTGTACTAATGAAAAATACCCCAAATGGCATCCATTATCTTAACCCAAGTAAATTAGTTAATGGTCCTAATGAAGTTGAACCTATTGATGGCAAAATGAGTAATGTCAAAAAATATGTAAATTATAAGTGATGTGACTTGAGACGCCATGGTTAACCTATTCATCAAAAAATTTAATTTGCAATGCAACATGCATTGACTAAGCCTTCTATATAGTTCATATGTTTACAAATTGGCAACATTTTTTGGACAAGAACACAAGCAAAAAAAACTCATCTTAAGGGAGACACTCATGAAATCCCATACTGTCAATTTGATTTGAAAACATGGGCTTTTATTGTTCTCATTATTAGATCTACCCTAAATCACTAGCACAAATAGGTCTACTCAGTTTTGAAAACTTGCCCATTTTTAGTGGTAGTCATAATACCTAGAAAGTTTAGCATAACACATAACATTGTTGCTTATGTGCCCATGTTCAACCTTGGCCCATCTAGCCCATCTTTCTCCTTAGCTGGACATCCATCTGCCATAGTTCAATACACTTGAATAGAAATACAACATATCAAAAGGCATTGGAAAAACATTGAATTGTGTCATGTTTTAGGGCATTTTGGACATATATGCAATAAAAGATGGTACTATTTCAAGAATTGGAACTTGAACATTAAACTTGAATTACAAAAAATAAGCAACAAAATATAATGTGATTAATTAGGGGTTGGGACTCAAGATGCCACTAAAATAATGAACAAGTAAAGACTTTCAAAATTATCCCAACTCTATAAATATCAAATTGTGAATATATGTCATCCTTCAAAATCCAAATAGGGCAATCAAGTAGTCTTCCTCACCATGTTTACTAAGATCTTTCAAAATGAAATTGTTACTCTACTGACCAACCACTAAAATATCCACATGGTCAAACTTTCGTCAAAGTCATCCCAACTCCAACAAATTCAAATTGTGACTATGTCGTCCTTCAAAATCCAAAAGCAGCAATGAAATATGCATCTTCACCAATATGCATACAATATGTACATCCCTCAAAATGCAAAGTGTTGTTCTACTAACTGACCATTGACTTTCATCAAAGTCATCCCAAGTCCAACAAGTCTAGGTTGTGGATATATCATCCCTCAAAACCATATACAACAACATTCAAGTAATCTTCCTCACCATGCATATGTACATCAAGTTCAAGATGTAACCTAATGCTTTACTAAGATGCCATTAAAACATCCAGAAGGTTAGAATTTAATGGAAGTCCTAATAGCCCCAACAAGCTGATGTCATGAATATGTCCTGTTGCATATTCAAACGGGGTCATATTTTGTTTCTTCTTCACCATGCATCATGTCTTTCAAAATGCAACAAGGCGCTCTACTCATAGCTTCACACTCATAGTCTGATGGACTTTCATCACATTAATTAGCTCCCTCATTCATCACAAGCAAGTTTTTCAAGTTCTTGACTTGGATAAATTCACCTAATATCTTACGTTCAAGATGTGCAAGGGGTTGATCTCCTTTTTCCTTATACCTCAATGCTGCCATTGACTTAGTCCAAACATCATAGGTTAATTGCCTTGCATCTATGTCTTCACTATTGGGCCAATTAGAGGCATTGACATTGGTTTTACTGACTTGGAAAACATGCCAAACAAAGTTAGTCCCTACAACCCCCTTCCAAGCATCTGAAACTTGCCTCCACCTACAACAACAACTCAAGATGTCTTCATCTTTTGGGCCTACCCCTAGGCACATACACGAAAAAATAAGGGTGCAGAATAGATCGTCCAAAAGCCCAGTGATAATTAATGCAGGGCCATTGTAAACTTGGGTTTTTGCTTTAGCTCTTAGTGCTACCTAGACCTATGCCATCTACAAAGGTACATAGAAGTAGTCATTAGTCCAAAATTATGTAGAAAACATGTAGATGCTAGCAATGCCATGCAATCCTACATAAATATTTTAAACCAAAACAACTCCATTATTGATGCAATGAAATCAACAACAATATGAGCAAGATTTAGAAATCTATGGATGCCCTCTCAAAAAAATCTCACATCTTGGCATTATGTGGTTTTATAATATGATATAAATGTCAACTTTATATTGTCCAAGGACATTAATTAGAGCCAAATTCTATAATTGAAAGAAGCATAACCTACTTGTAATTTTTCTCAATAGCAATCTTATATGCCAAATGGTCAAAGCTTTTTATGTGCAAACTCTAATGCACTTGCACTACAATAGTGCACCTACATTGTCATCCATATTTACCTTAGGAGATAGAAAGAAACTAAACCCATTTCAGTCGTGGTGCATGTAATGAGATGAAAAGGGAAAGGAAAGCCAATTCTCCTAAGTTGATATGGTCTCCCATTTATCTAGATGAAAAAATATTGCATAGTTGAGAGTTGGGGTAGAAATGACCTATGGGAAGACCAACTGGGCTTTTGGAAATGCTTTGTTTGTCTTGCTTGTCATTGGTCCAAAAATTGAGACCTACATCCAAGAAAGAGAATCCATTATGGCAACAACCACCAAATTCCCCCACACTAACTTGGCAAATTCTTAAATTGGATGTGCTAGAATCTACCTCTAGATTTTAAATAAACCAAATTATAGACATATGATAAAAACTACTGAAAGAAGAAAAAGTGAACACCCATAATGTTTGGATTTGAAGAACTTGCAAAAAGACTATAGCTACCATGATCCAACAAATTGTTGGGCCTTCTTGTTGTGACAATATTTTGAAATTATAGGGTTGATGAATTTTGCAATACATTTATCAAACACACTAATCTAAAGCCCTAACAATCAACAACCTTTGTAATTTACATGGACCTTCAACTTTGGATAAGAATACTTTTGTATATTTGTTTCACATCCTTAGTGAGCAAGTGAGGAAGAAGGTTGGTGGTAACAAAGGACCTAACCCCACTCAAGATGTAATCTAAGCTCTATAGACTTAAGATTTGATGGAATGCACATAAAATATATTACCGAAAATCAACAATGGAAAGTTATATATGTAAACCTGAACATGTGCAAGTGGAAACTTGCAAGTTACAATGTATTCAGAGAACAAATGAGTGTCTTTATTTTCCTAAGCACATGGCTCCAAATTTAAGCCCCCATCACTTGATGCTCACAATAGGTCACACCACAAGACACAAATCTTAATAATCAACCCCTCACAAAATCAAGAAAAATATGCATGTAGATTACCAAAACACATGCAAACAAACACTTGTGCATAAGAACTTACTAAGTAAACGAACTTGAATGTTTACCAGCAAAGGAATCGATGTTTTGGTTGAATTATGCTTGAATGAACACCACTCAAACACAAGTACATACGTTGAAATGTCTTGCTTTCAATTTTCCCACTTTACAATCATAAACTAGGTCTCCTTTGCACTTCACATTCACAATTTACGAAGCTCAATGTGCAACAAAATCCTATGCACCTCCTATCTTAAACAAGTTTGCTCTCTACAAAATGACACCACAAAGATTAGCCAAGAAAACCCTAACAAAACCCTATTGTTCAAAAGCTAACCTAATTGTATAAAAACCAACCCTTTGGTCATCATTGTTTTGTGTGATTAGGTCATCATTGTTTATTGTGTTTAGGTGATCAAGAAAATTTTGTATATCAAATTGGCAACACATATGAAAATTTGGCTACTTTCCCTAATCCAAATATAGCCAAATTTAACTATAAATCCAAATATGAAATTAAAAACTTAAATCATAGTTCTATATTTTTGGCTATTGACTAAAAACCAAATGTAAAAATATGGTGATTATTTTTGCAAAGTAAGGGTTTTTTTGGTGATTGAAAACCTCTAAATTAAAATTACTTCATTTTCTATTTTTCAATTTCCAAAGTTTTGGCAAAATCTTGCCAAATAAAAAAAAGTGAATGGTCATTTACATAAATGTATTTTCCATGTAACTTTTTGATGTAGCTAAAGTGGTGATAATTCAAAAATATATCTAGCCAAAACAAAAACTTCTCCCTAAATTATACCAAAAATCTAATTAATTTGGTTGCATTTTGGCTATTCAAAGATAATTTAATTTTTACATTTATCATTTTTTAATACAACTTAATTTACATGGCTATAAAATGTAAACTAGTTATTTTGGGTGTTTGACCTAAAAATAAATAGTGGATCCTATAGACTGACATTGTGCACCCTAATTAACCCTATAACCATATATGATGATGCGAATATTTATAAAATGAAGACCGAACATAATAAGATTGTGTCTTGTAACCCACCACTCATGTGCATTAAGCTCCCTAGAAAGATTTAAAGGGTAGATATCTTATCTCTCTGACCTCTTGTTTTGAACCTTGTAAAAAGCAAAGTGCACCAGAACTTGGTGCTCACATAAGATAAAGTACACTCCAACTTGGTGTGTGCTAAACTTTATTTTCAACTTTAAGCATATGAGGTCAAATTTTGTACTTCTAGATTTCTTCATGCTTCAAGATTTCCTCCTTTCCAAGTTTTTTGACACCATTATATTGTTATACTAGTATTTTGGTTTGTAGTGATGAGAGTAAGGGGAAGAAGATGAGGTGTTTAGGTTTTTCTCTTTTCATAATGTTTTATTAGTGTTAGTAGTTTGGTTCAAGCTTGTTTGCATTGAATGATGACATTGAAAAGCTAAAGAAGTTTGAACTATCCTTAATTATACAAGTGTTCATCCTCGTTGCAACCTAATCCTCCTTGTTTTCACTTAGTACATAGGTTAGGGCCATCATAGTTTTTAATCCAAAATGAATTGGAGCATAGTCTTCAATGAAACTTCTGGTAATGGTGCTCCTTCTACTTTAGTTGATTCCTTTATCAATATTCAGAGCACCTTGGAAATGACATTTTATTTTATTTTATGTTCACTGATTATATGTGTGTATTTATAGTATACAATGTGTTCCAACTTGTAGTCAACTGCATCTCTTTCCATGGAAATCGTCATCTATAATTGTGCCTTCTTTAAAGTCCTTCAATCCATATTTCATGTTGTACCACCTCTTGTGGTAGAAATGACTTGTGCCATGCAGGTCTTTCCTCTATTATCAGAATTTGTCTATCCAACATCAAATTTCGATATGGGGTTTCTATAAGCCTTGCATATTCCTCTCCATTTTCAAAATTGTCTTTTGTTTATATTTTAATAACTTGCCAATTTGCCTCCAAATCCAATTGTCGTTGTAAACTTTGGGTCACCATCCAATTCATCTTGTTTCACAATTTTGTTTTCAGAGTTTGTAAATTGTTGTGCAGTCCTTATGATGTCAATTGCTTAGACCTCTAATATTTTTTAACATACCCTTTTAAATTTTAAATTGAAAAAAAAAAAACAATACTTTTCTGAACATTTTCATCTACAATATGCAACAAAATTTGTAGAAAATCTTCCCATTACTGAAAGAAAAAATAGAAAAAAAATTCCCTAACATGGTTGTCAAATAGAAGACGTGAAATTTAATTCCTGCAAAATTATTCCACACTACTATAACAACAAATTTGCACTTCACATGCATACATTCACTATTTCTACTTTGTTTTTCAACACACTTAACACTGTCATTCATAAAAACTCCAAATTCATGGTTATTTCATATAACTAGAATCTCCATTTCAAAACTCATTGTAAAAAATTCCAGAAAGAAGATTACAATTCATTTCATCATATTTTGATATTACAAAAAATTCACATAACAATACAAACATAAAATTCACTATAGAAGATTGTGCTTTTTTGTATCACTAAAAACATGAATCAAAATTACAATAGAATCCCATGTTTTGTTGAAAAAAATCTCAAAACAACAATTAAAATATGTGGTATATCAAAATAGAGTCTATGGTTTTCTACTACAAGTACCTACAGCTCCTCCCACTATTTTCCCAAAACTGTGTGTCTAAAAATTATATCTTTTTTTTTCCAAAACCTTCCCCTTTTGGTAGTCCCTAGTCTTCATCATCAGTCAAGACCAACAAGAATTCAAAATTCAAACTAACAAAGTTCCTAAACCAGTCCTTATTCTAAATGCCTTATTCATTCAAGATCATGTACTCATCCGACCCCTTTAACAATTGCAAATGGTCATTGCAATTCAAAAACCCAATTGTAAAACCAATTGCAAATCACCTTAGTTTTTATAATGAACATTAAAATTTTGTGAGCAAAATAAGAGAAATTGGGAAGATTCAACCAACCTACATCAAAGAAGGGGTGGCCAACCAATGAGAATGACAAATGAAAGAAACAATATAAGATGGCTACCAGAAGGAAGATTTTATAAAAAAAATAATGAAAAAAAAGGCAATGATGTGAAATGGAATTATTTTGAGGTGGACGCTTTTATTACAATTTGAGGAGAAATGGATACAAAATTTTGCAAGAGTGCCAAAAAGCAAAGGATGTTTATGATTTTTTGTGATTTTGCAAAAGTATAATTGCAATTGAGGCCATGGCCTTAGCCCAAGCTAATGCCCCCCTCCTCATTATTCCCATTCTTTAGTAGAATTGAACCTCAATATTTTACAAAAGGAAGAGAAGGCTACACCAATGACCTAGGTTATCACAAGTTGAAAAAACAAAATGTTTTTCTATTTCTATCAACTTCTAGCTATAAATTTTTTTGTCTTTCTATTTTCAAGATTTTTTTACTTGTTGGATTTTTTGTCACTTTCTGTTTTCAAAATTTAAGTCTTTTTTCTTTTACTATTCACAAATGAAAACGTATAAAATTTGTTGTTATAATTTGGTGAATGATTCTTGATGTTCTGTTTGATTTCTATCATAGGTCAAACTTGAATTCACATGATCTTTACAATTCATGGCTTCAACTATTTTTGGTTTTTTCGTAAGAAGAAATACAAGACCATTTTGATGATACATAAAAATGATAAAAAAATGTATGAAATTTTAGAACAAAGTAGGTTTGCCTAAATGTAAATAGTTTCATTAGATGGATTTGTGATATGGATCAAGGGCAAATGTTAAAAATCAAATTTCCACAATTGCCAAAAATGAGGTTAGTTTGTTTCATAGAGAGCCTAATACATTTATACTAGAACTTCACAAGTGAGACAAGAAGACAAGCTCAACAAAAATTGACAAGTTGGAAGGTTCTTGGAGCAAGTCATCACCAATAACAAAGAGTTAGTGGTAACTTTTAAAGAAATTTTAGTTTTACTGAAAAACATGGAAGGTCATATGGCACATTGGTACAAAAGATATGATTTTTTCCTCACTCATGATTTCAATTTCAGCCTTGGTTTCAAAATTTTCAAAAACCAAAGTAGATCAATTTTTCAATTTGTAGCTCCAAAGTGTTTTGGCCAAAATTATACATTAATTTGTGACTTCGGGTAGTAATTTGCTTGAGTCTTTTTAAGTGCTTCATTTACTTCATCTCTAATTAAAAATGTTTGAATATTCACATCTTCACATCCTTCTACCTAGAATTGCCATGTTTGGGTGTGTATCAATTTTGCCCCTAATTTTTGTGGAAGAAGCCTTTTCACCAAGTAACTTAGATTTTTTTGAACTCACCTCAAATCAATCGATTTTGTAATTTTTTCTTAGTCTTTTCAATCCAACTCCTATCAAAAGCATCCTTTGACAAAATGCATAGTTATGCAAAATTATGCATGTAGAAACAACATCTAGGATAAAACACAATGGACAATCCATACGTTTCCCAATTGTCCTTCACTTGCACTTAAAAATCCCAAAAGTTACTCAACACATATATGTGTCAATGATTGAATAAAATTTCAATTGCTTTGTATTAAAAGTTAAATCACCTTCTTCCTTCAATGGACAATAAATCCATGGCGTCATCGAATATGTTGCATCACCAATCAACTTGTATGGCAAAAACTTGCTTTGAATAGACATCTTCACAACTTTTGTAAGTTGAAAAATTGTCCAATTATGCATGCTACTAGCCCAACCAAATTCATAATTCCAAAACACACACTTTGTATCAATAAGTCCTTGTAATAGTGTAAAATGAAATCACTTCCTACAATATGATCTTCTCCTATGAGAGGTGCTAAATTGAGGATGTGTGACCCATCTATTGCATCAATAATTTATGAAATTCTGCATAAAGCTTCAAATTCTTTTGACAAAACCTTAACCATTCCCACTTCATAACTATATCAACAACATTGCAATTCTATTTTCCATTGAAATTGGATTTCTCACGAGCTTTCTCAATTGTGGACCCGATCTTTCACAAAGATATTGAAATGTCCTATTAGAAACCCTAGTCGTTGCTTGAACAAGTTTTCTATGTAAGAACCAATCAAAAACCAATCTAACAATCTACCAAACCCTAAAACCTTTCAAAAGCCTAAACAATTCACTTTTTCCTCCCCATGAATTCCCACATTACTATAAACAATGCATACTTCTCCATTTCATACCCTAGAAACCAAGGCTTGAATGCTTTGCACTTGTTGAATCAACATATACAAACGCCAATACATAGCAATCACAACAAGTATTTGCTTCTTTCTCTCATCCATGACGTGTAATGGTGTATGAAATGTGCAAAAGAGGAGAAAAACAAAAAAAAAGAAAACCAAAGAGGAAACTTAATATGAGAAAGAAAAAGAAGAGATAGGAGATGAATAAAAAATTAGAACAGCCACATTTCCAAAAAATTTTTTAGCCAAATATTTTTTTATTAGAAAAATTCACACAGTCCATTCTTTTGGTCCAAATTGAGATTACACCAAGAACAAAGGCCTTTGAGCCATGGTCCATGGATTTTCCCATGGTCTCATCCAAAGAGAAGGGGTACCATGAGGTTCCCCAAGCCCTCTAGTGTAAACAGCCCCAAAGACTCCCAGGGTACAGGGACATTCCCAAAATGCAGGGCTGGACCACATGGTACACTCAAGAATTGCAAGCATGAGCACTGTGAAAACTGGTCATTGGATGTGGTACAGAGTGTGACTAGCCACTTATGTTTCTTGTGGGAGATTTTTGGTCTGGAAAGGTGTGTACACAATCTGTGAGCAGTAGAAGTTCAGCTGCAGTACTTGCAGCTCACAACACACCAAAATCTACAAAGACAAACCAGACAGGCACGATGTGTAGCATCCTCCTCTAACCAAGCCAAAAGGAAACACACAGGCATTGAAACATGCAAATGTGAAATGTACCTCCCAGGATTCTCAATCTTGGAACATCCTGTGTCAGGTTTGAACCATGCAACTCCTACTTGGATCAGGTCAGATTTGATGATCTGCAGTCACATAGCTGATAGCTGTCATGGCACAGCACAATCCATAAGGTGGCGGGGATAGCAGACTCTCTTCAGACATTCCCATGTCGGGAGGTGTAGCCCCTATGAGTTTCAGGCCAAAGCCTTGTGATCTTGACCTCTACTACTCAGAGATCCATTGCCAAGTGATATGTTCCGAATCCTATGAAACACTTTCAAACTGATACAGTTTGTGGTTCCCCTCACAACAATCATCCTTGGAAGACTTTCAGAGAAATCTCAATTCCTCTGTTATTTCTTGTTTTGTCAAGGAATTCTGAAACAAATTGGTCCAATCTGAAGAGACAAACAGTTGGTTCATGATCACAAAGTGATCAAGCTCAATTCTTTGTTCACCTTATTACAAACAGCATTGTGCAAAACAGCATAATACAGCCTGCAACTCCAAAGGTTGATTTGATTTTAGGCTATGCCCAATGCAGACTGTAAAGCACTATGGACTTCAACTCCAATCTGTGCCTCAGCCTTCTCGAGATCATCTTTGGCAGAGTTCACTTTCTGGGTGTACTCCTGAACTCCTCTACGAATCTCATCAGGATCCAACCTATCAAGAGGGACAGCCTCAATTGCTACAATATCAGCCACAGAGTTGGCATGCACAAATGCAAAACCACTACTCACAAAGTACTGCTTCACATCTGTGCCGTCATGGACTGAGAGAATGCCAGGTTTCAATTCTGCAATTGTGGGGACATGACCAGGTAGCACTCCCATCTGACCTGAAGTAGCTGGCACTATCACATAGTCTACCTGCAAGAATCAATACACCCCACATTCAGGGGTTGCTTAGAAAGCATGTCTAGTTCCTCTCAAGCTTGCTTTGAATAATTCTTTACCTGTCACAGCTACAAATACTGTGAGGAGAAAAACCAACAGATTGCTCAGCATTTCACATTCTTTTCCATTTCCTTTCAAAGCCCAAATCCTCATCTACCAGGTGCATTGCACCGAGAAATTTCCTTGAGAACAGCAAGGAGCTCGTGCCAGTTTTGCAAGGATTTATGTTCAAAATGTTCAGCTCTCTCCTCAGCAACCACAATGATTGCAAAGCAAACCCTATATCAAGATCAGACAACATCAGAAGGTGAAAAAGGGGGACGACAACCCCAAGCCCTAATCCATTTGTTTTCTCAAAGGCTCACAATGCAAAATGTTTCAGCTCTCTCCTCGGCAAACACCATGATTGCAAAGGAAACCCTAGATCAAGATCACACAAAATCAGAAGGTGAAGAAAGGGGACGACAAGCACCACCAAACCCTAATATATTTCTCGAAGGCTCTCTCGATACGTAACCTGCTTGGCCTGAATCTCGTACTGGGAAGGGAGCACGAAGTTGACGGTGAGCTTAGCGGGGATGGTGGAAGGCACAGGGGGCCGCACTTCCATAAAGTTGCTAGGAAACTTAGGCATGTCGAAATTAGGCGCAATCGTCTTCCAGTCCGCCTTAAACTTTTCAGTCACCTGAGCCTCTCCGAAAACTTTCTCTCGCTTCTCAGAAGAAGAAGTAGCGGCCGCCTCGGCAAAGCTTCGGCTAAACATGGGCTGAGCCGTGGCCCACACCCGAAGCCCTGATCTCATCGCTCCTTGCCTCGACAGCATTTCCCACCACCCTCTCTTTTGAACAATCTGAAAAAATGCTTCTAGGGGAAACATAAAAAAAAAAAATCCCCAAAAGAAAAACCGAAAAATAAGCTTCTGTACGCAGATCGCGTCCCCAAACTACAACGCTCTCTCTCTCTCCTTCGCGTCCGTGCGCTTCCTCAGTCTCCTTCGTCTCGCTGGGCAGCGATCCAAGCCTCTCCGGGTCGGGTCGGGTGACCCGCGTTGAAGGCCCGACCCGACGTTTTGGGCACTGTGCCAAACAGATCGAGATACATACATCTGTTTCAGGATCTCAAATCGCCAATGTATCAGTTCCACGTGTAGGATGATGTGTACAAGGATCTCGAATGAGACCTCGGCTTTGTCGCTGCCCCGTCGTTCCTCTTCTGTCCGTCGTCGGCTCGCCTCCCGCCTCTCTGACAACGGCGAGCTTTTACTGCAAAACGGAGCCGCTCAAGATTTTTTCTTGCATCATCCGACGATTGCGGGAATCAAAATCAGGGAATTCTGATAACCGAAGCTGAGTTTCTGCGGTTTTCTATAATTTATTTTGGTTTTTTCCTTTCTCAAATCGATCAGAGTGATCTCGATCTAAGTGTGTTGCAACTTGTGAATTGTGAATCGATAGGATTGAACAGTGTCTGGCAGAGGATGCAAAACTTGTATAGGCTTGTAATTTCTAGACCTGTGTAGTGTAGTGTTCACTGAAAAAGCATACGAGCATGCATTCCACTTTCAAATTGTTCAGTCTGCAAACAAAAATTGTTTCTGCATCCTTTGTTGCTCTTTTTTCAGGGAGATGAAGAGCTGGTCGCCATGTGCAGGGATCACATCCTTTCAGAGTTGAGTTGTCGGACTCGTACAATATCGAGGTCGCGCTTTTCACGATGTTAGTAGCAATGACAAAGAGTGTTGATCCCACATCTGTCCTATGGATTTCTTGACGACAGACTGCATCTTTCTGAACTGACATGTAGGTGGTCTGAGAAAATAGTACAGTAAACCCCCTTTAACCCCCTTTATAATCACACCCATTTTAATCAAATTCTAGTTTGTGTCACATATTTTTATTTATTTTTGGTAACCATCCATTAGTAGGAAACACCATTCTATAGAATCACTATCACACAAGTGTTAGTAGCATAAAATATTTGTGAAAGGTTTTTTTTAAAAAAAAAAGATTATAATGAAAAAAATCTAAAACAAATATTATGATTTTATAAATTGTAGTTCCCTTTGACAATGTTAATATTGTTTTGTGTTCAAGTTGTGCAAATAACAACAATGAATCAAGTTTTTTTTAAAAAGAAAAAAAAACAATATTTTCTAATGGAGACAAGCAAAAGATATGTGAACTTGTCAAGAAAATCAAAAAAATTAATTAAAAAAAATCTAATTGACAAAATAAACAAGCTAAGAATTAAGAAGCTCAAACGAATGTAAATCATCGCATTAAACAAAAAAACAAAAATCACAACCTTCTTCGAGTCTAATAATGCATGATAAAATTTAGAATAACCCATGTAAAAAATTTAAACAATTGACACCTTTATTCTAACCTAAAAAGTTATTTTATAAGGTTTTTTCTACCTATAGTCACAATCTTGTAAAAGTTTATTTAGAATGGGACTATACACATTTAAATCATAATTCGTTAGTGTCACCCCAAAAAAAAAAAAAAAGAAAAAAAAGTGGTCACCAAAGGTGTGATTATAAAGGGGCTTTGTGCTCCCGAAGAAACAAATTGTGTTAATGCTACGATATCTTGTCGATTTTGAACATAAATGTCTTGTCGCAGCTGCAAATGGCTCAAGTCGATCGAGAAGCTTCCATCTTATAAAGGTGATCTTTGCAGCGCTCAAGCAAACCTGCGCATATGTTGAGATAATTGTTGGCTTCCGTAATTAGATGAAGACGATCGAAATGCATTTCGCACAATAATATCTGTTTTGGAAGTCCATGGCAACAACGGAAAATCTGTCGATCTCCAAAGGAAGAAAAGCTCTCTACTACCAATTTGTAGTTTTCTCTGAAGAAGAAGAGAAACCGATCAATTTTAGAATTGTAGAAGGATCAAAAGAATTTTTTAAATAAAATATCTCTCTTTCTTCTTTTTTCCAAGTTCGTGGTTGTTTTGGGAGCTGCCTTGTTTGTGTAAAGAGCAGCAGTTTCCGCCATAGTTCAGAGCAACTGGGAGGCCTACAAAATGTAAGAATCTAGGATTGCCTGAACAACACACTACCACAATCGGGCTCTAGATAAGTCTGAGAAGACAGAGTCAGTCGTTGTAATTAGGGAAGTTGGCGAGCTGCGAGGAAGTTCTCTGAAGTAAATTTGATGTGAGATCAGCTTTGAAAGATCAGTCTTGTGGATTGTTGTTGTTGTGTCACATAGTCTTGGTTTTCGCAGAAGCAGCAATGATGCTCTTGTGTGGTGGAATTAGTGTTGAAAGCTATTACGTCCCTATTGATTTCACTGTCCAAGTACGCCACAGGAAGATTTAAAAAAAAACCACTCACCAAGGATTTCCTAAGTAAATTTACATATGCCACCTCCTGCTTCAAAATTCAGTCAACAGTTTTTCTTTACATTTGTCAGTCATCCCTGCCATCCTCATTTGGTCGCTAACAAAAGCTCAACCAAATTGATGCCCCACAATTGCATTTTACATCAGGGGTCTGTGCAAATTGGAAGGCTGGTGAAGCAGTTAAAGCTCTCAGATAGGTTGTGATTTTGAGAAGGAGTGGGACATGCAGTTTCTGCTGTAGAATCTTGAGCAGGAAATTGATTTGAACACAGATTTGGCTGGGATTCCTGAAATGCATGGATCAAAGATTCTTTCACAAGAAGGCTGTGCCTGTATTTGCAATTGCATGTTCGCATGTATCCATGAAGCTTTCTATTGTCTTTTGGTCTTATGCCAGTTTTGTCTTTGGAGGTGTGCAGGCTGGATGTGTATATCTATGATTACCTGGTGAAGAGAAATCTTCAGGCATCTGCTAAGGCTTTCTTGAATGAATGCAAAGTGTCATCTGATCCAGTTGGTATGCTTCATACTTCCTCCCACTGTATGGCGATGGCTATTTTCACATAATAAGATAATGTTGATGGCCTTCTGTTTAACAGCAGCTTCTTGTTGAGGTGGGTGTTGCAGCTATTGATGCACCTGGTGGTTTCTGTTTGAATGACGGTCAGTCTTCTGGGATATCCATGTCGCTTGTACCAATGAGGAGCATTCAGAAGTGGCAGCTTCCTATATTGAGGTGAATTCTGATGTTCCAACTTTGGGGTGTATCTCCTACAATTCAATCAGCAATGGGTTTTACAATCTTTGTAAACTTGCGCAAAAGCAATCTTTTTAAGAACATGTCTGCCATATCACTCACTAGCCAATCAAGCTGCCTTTGTGTGGGGAGAATGTTCTTCGGCTGTTTCAAGTTACCAGCAAAACTATTTGATATCAGTGCCTGTATCTCAACTCGCTTCAGAAGAGATGATCCACTTTGCGTGCTATGCCAGGTCTGTTGTCTATGGAACAGCATCACCTCAATATGATTTCAGCCACTGTGATGAGTTGTTTGTTATGTGATGCTTAGACACAAGAACTCAAAGCTCAGCAACAGCAACATGAAGCTGGTCATCTTCGCAATGGCTCTGCAAATGGTTTAGGTGGAGAAGCAATTTGCAGCACCCTGCAGCAAATGCAATTGCAACAAAAATATATAAGGAATGTCTCAAGCGTCTGTGTTTGAGAGATGCACTTGATGGAACAGCCATGAAGGTATTCTGAACCCATATTTCTGAAAATAGATCAAACGGGGCAAAAGAGCTGGCAGATCCTACATCTTGCTTGGTGTACTATTGACTTTTAGCACGTGACATGTGAAAACTTTTGACAGAAGTGGTTAACCCCCAGAATGCTGACATTGCCACTATGCAGTTTTGTTTTGTGAGTTTTTACATCCCCTAATGGATGCAAGGTTTTCTGCACCATCTGTGATGTATAGAGGGCACTGAAAGGTGTGTTCCAATTCTGTCTGCAATGAGCCTTACTGATCTGATGGTGCAATATTGTCATCATGGGCTGGTTTTATTGTCACATCCAACCATTCCCAGTTGATTAAAAAATCATTGGCATACTCTGTCTATATTTTGCATTATGTGGAAACACACATCTCCCAGTTTAGTAGCCAAATTGCCTGTGCACTTTCATGGGTCTCTGTGTGTTTGGCCCACTGGAATTCCTACAGAGTGGCAGGTGATAGTTCTTTTCTGTGTTGGTGGCTGGAGCTGACACTTTGTAGGGTGTTTTGTGTTTTTTGCAGAGGTACACTGTCAAGCAACAAATACATTGAGCACATACCACAAGAAATGAGACAGAGTTTGGCATTTTGCAAGTGAAAAATATTGTGCAACAGCTTTTGCTGTTCATAAACTTGTGTGCTAGTCTTGATCCACTTTAGGAGTATATGGATTCACAGAAGAGGGGTTCATGTTATTATGGTCGTAGGATGTCTCTTTGAACTGTTGCAATGGCCACTAGTTGGTCAGACAATAGATACACTCTATTTCTGCAAATTCATATAGTCCTGACTCAGTGGGATATCTGTGGAGAAAAAATAGGCCTTTGTTGCATACAGCTGCTATTGCAACAACTTTGCAACAGATCCAATCCAATCTCACCCACAACAGATGTCAGCAAACTCTCAGGTGCACTTGGGAACCAAGTTATCTTGGAAACAAGATAGTGTTCCTTGTGCTTTCTGAATTTGAAGAACTGGTATTGCTGCTACTATCTTCAACATCATGATAACCAGAATGATGTCTTGAGCCAAATGTCTCCAGCCCCTGAATCTTCAAGGTTTGTCTCCCAGGAACAGATCATCTCAAACCAGCTATTCTTAACCCAGGTTGTTTTCTTCTTCTTCCTCTTGTTCATCATCTCTTTCCTACTTGCTTAAAAATTTTCTTCAACACACCATTATCTGTCTCTTTTGCATGACACGTCGTTAATGCTTTTGTAAAGTAAAGCAGTATAAATCCTGTACTATTATGACCAACATCTTGATTCGATTCAGGCAGGTACCTCATGACCAAATGAAATTATTACAGGAGTGAATCAAGCAGGAATTCCCACAACTCCTAAGGCATGGCCAGTACAGTGAGTTCCTTTCCAGTTGTAATCTCTTGTCATTGGAACAAAATGTGAGACATCAACACATGGGAGTTCTGTTTGTCAGTCTGTTGATCAAGTGGTTTAGCCAAAGATTTTATATCCAGACATTTGCAGGATGGTCGTATATTGCACACTGGTTGGCTGGTCAATAGATACTATATTCATGCTTTGGGTCCCATTGGGCATTTTGGTAGGGATCAGGGTTAGGGGCTTCAATGCAGAAACCAGTCATTCAGGCTCCCTAGCAGTACCCACATTTTCAGATTTAACACTACAACAGCAACAGCTTCTGCTACAAGCTCAAGCTCACTAGGCTCAGGGAAAAATGTCTTCATCAGGCTCCCTTCTTTCTGATACAGATCCATGTTGATTACAAATACTTTTGGGTAGAAGTGGGTTGACAGTGAAGGATGGCCAGGCAAATCCAACCAGTGATTTGTCACAAGGTGTGGGCTCCCCCTCCCAGGTTGCTTCTCCATTACCTCATGGCACCACTCAAGACCAGACACAAGTGGAGCTCATGATGAAGGTAATTTAGACCCACAACTTGACCAAAGTATGTAGGGTTCTGTGTTCCTGAAGGGGCTGGGGACTGTTCTCAGCAGATCCACTCTTGTTTTCTGAGGACAGTGGTTTGGATGTGGATTTCTTACTTTGGCTGTTGCTCTGACTATCAGTTGTATGGTCTTAGTAGTTCTGGGTACTCTGGTATACAGCCTTGGGCAGTGGCTTTTAGTGTTCAGATGAGCACAGAAGCACTCCTCTGCTAGGAGATAAGAAATAAATCCCAACAGTTGCTAATTGTTGCCTATTAGAGTTGCTGGTGTTCCAGCAACATTTCAATCCTTGACACCAGAAAGGAGTGTCAGAGGATGCTTTGGTCATTTGGTGGCCTTCCCTGGCTTACTGTGGAGGCTGTAGAGTTTAGACAAATGTAGTTCTTAGTTGAAGATCTCTCAAATTGCCCTGAGAATACTACTCTAGTCTCATGGGGTTTGTCACTCTAGCTTGATGCCCTAGTTTGTCGTAGCAGAAAACTGATGTCTGCATGGTCTGATGTTCTACTTTGAGAGACTGCAAAGTCCTTGGAAGCACTCAAGTGTTCATCCTAGGAGAAGTTGGGCAGTCCCTGGCTGATCTGATTTGGCACGAGATGAAATGTCAACTGTGAGCTCATTAATAGCAAACTTCAGATGAGCAGGAGGAATCTTGCCTGATGCTTTGGGCATTTTTTGTTTTCTCTGCATTTGAATATTCTGTCTCATGTTATGGTCTAGCATAATGCATTTGGATGCTCGTAAGAATGATCTGGTGGGTTTCCTCTCTTTAAGCAAATGAAGCAGATGAGGTTGGCATTGAATTTGCTCTTTGAAAATTTCAATTTGGGCTTTGGGTATGAGGGACTCAATACTATTGTTTTGGTTTTGTGCAGAGACACATTAAGCCTGTACACTCAGTTTGCTGGGATGTGTCTGGGGACTTTTTGGCATCTGTTATTGAGGACTCTGTCCAAGTTTAGAACTTGGGCATGGGTAGTGATGGAGAGTGTGTTTATGAACTCAACTTTAATGGCAACAACTTCCATGCATGTGTGTTTCATTCTAATTATCCATCACTACTATTCATTGGCTGTTATCAGGTAAGTATCTCTGCAGTTTGTGCTACTCGATGTATGCCTGACATAAATCTCTTTCTTGCCTTATCTGCTGCTTTAGGGATGTCTGCAATTATGTGGAAATGTATTATGGAATGTACAGGCCATTGTGCCCAGTGAGGTGCCTGTGAGGAATTTGGGCAACCCAAAGCTTCCGAACAGGCAGCAAAACAGGCACCCAATGGCCTGTGCCAAGCACACCTCATAACATAATTTTTTCATGATTTGCACAATGGGCATGTGGATTTTGAACAATAGTTAGGCCAGGTAGACCCAAGAAGACCTGTCCATTGTGCCTTGTAAGGGGACTAAAAAAAAGGCAGAAAAGGCCTTATGAAAACTATTATGTGCAAATAGGAGGAAATAATATTTTTGCCTTTGGCTTTGGGGATGGTAACCATACTCATCCACTGACAAGTCTCCACTCCTTGAGGGGAATTTCTGTGAATTGATATTCACTTGAATTCTCCTGATGGATTACAGCATACTCCTTTCAGTAGTCCATATGTTCTGTCCAATGTTTCTAAACACCTAATGACTTCACAGAGCACTGACACTCTAGGGGTTTGATGTGCAGTCTCTGGAGCTATGGAATATGATTGAAAACAAAAGTATGATGGTACCAGCACATGAAGGCTTGATTGCAACCCTTGCACAGTCATCTGCAACCAGCATGTTGGCCTCTGCCAGCCACGACAAGTGTGTCAAGCTTTGGAAATAAGATGAGTCCTTTAAACAGAATTCGCACAAGTTAATTTCTTGCACATGTGCGACTTCTTTTTGTCTCTGCTTGCAGTGGAATTTGCTGGACAATCTAAATTTGCATGGCATGCAAGTTCAAGAGCTGGGACAGAAGCTCTGCCAACATGACATCCTCATCTGCTTTGCTGCTACCCAAATAGCCAGCCTGTGGTGATTCTTTGAAAGCAGCTCTGTACTTTTTATTTAAAAGCAAGATTCTCTTGACTTGGGACATGCCATTGGGCTCACATTTGAGTTCCAAATTCCTGCCCCCCCAGGCATCTCATCTGAAGAGTGTCTATTAACAGCCATTTCTGATAGTTAGAATCACCAAAGTTGATATACACATGCTGATATTTGGTAATGAGATGGTGCAATCTGGCTTCAAATATGTTCATCAGAATGCCCCTGTGAATAACCAGAACCCTAATTGTAACACAAGAAACTGCTTTTGGACTACGCATCTCAGCTGGCAGCTCAAAACACAATACCAGGATACCTGCATCAGGCCTTGCTTGAACCAGCACCCACATCTGCACAATAGTAAGAACCCAAAATTCATTTAAAATTATTTCTAAATATTACAAATTTGCCGTGCTGAGACTAAATGTGGATGTCAGAGTTCAAATTTAACATTTTTGGGGCTTAACAAGTCCACTAAGGGCCCTCACTCAAAAATGTGAGGGTACCAACTTATCTGTAAAGATACCCTCTCTTTGTGCCCTAATTTGACCCTCTAATCCCTGTTTCAACCCCAATTTGAGTGTTGCTGGAGAGTGAGTGAAACTTGGTTCTGTTTAGTGACATTAAACTGGGTATTAGTTGATAAAATTCGCCCAATTTTATTCTGACACAAGACGGTTTAAAAGTAAAGTCATCTGGAAAGTTGCCGTGTCTTTCGTCTTTGGGCTCTAGTTTGACCCTCTACTCCCTGTTTCATCCCAAAGTTGTGTGGCTGAATGAAATCGGGTACACAAAATTTGCAGGATACTAACTATTCTGACAAAACTTGATTTCATCAGACTTTACAGCTGCAGAATACCATAAGTGCTTCAGTGCAGGTGCAGGTAACGCATTTCTAAAACTGGGGATGAAAGCTCTCTAGCTTATTTCACTATGTAACACTGCCATATTTGAAATGTAATGATAGGAGACCACTGTGTGTAAGAGTGGTTCAAAATCAGGCAAATTTTCTTGCATGGAAAACACCTCCAAATTTGAAGTGAGTGTACTGATAGGAGGCCCCCGTGTGAGACATCACAATTGGGCGAAACTTCAGCATCAAAAACCAACATCAATGACAACCAAACTTGAACTTGCACAAGTATGACACAAGTATAACCAGCATATTGAAAACTTTCTGACTTCCACTGCGGCTCCAGTCCAACAATCTTGACTACAATCTAAAGCAGTCTTCCCTGAAAATCCATTGATGGTTTACTGACATCCAGAATATCCAGCATATCCAGAGTGAAGTGCTTGATCCAGAATATCCAGAGCTAGAACTGCTTGGTCAAAGAATCTCTCTGCCATATCAAAATTGAAATTCCAATTCGATAGCTGAAGCTTTTGTTTCCTGGAAATTTGGTTGGCCCCTGTGTTAACAGTTTTGCTGTAGCTTTATACACTGCAGAACACATTCTAAAATCTAATCCGTATCATGCTTCCTAACTGAATGGCACACTAGCCCACACTTAACTTGGTTCCTCTTGCAGATGCTGCCTGAAGGATCGAGAGGTTGCATGCAAAAATCCATGTGAATGCAAAATGGTGTCCAAACAGGATAAGCTTGGAAAAAGGAAACTCCAAAATCTGTGTCCAGGAGCCTATTTCCAAAGCTTGACACATTTGTCATGGCTGGCTGAGGCCACCATGCCTGTGGCAGATGACTGAGCAAGTGCAGCAATCAAGCCTTCATGAGCAGGCACTGTCATGCTTTGCTTCTCAACCATATTCCACAGCTCCAGAGACTGCACCCAAACAACAGTCTCTCAGCACCCTCTTCAATGCACATGGGGGTTGGTGTCTGACACTAATGCACATAACTTGCAAGGACAATCTAAATACAAACCATGGAAATTTGATGCCTGCAGGGACCCTCTGTCCACCAAAGAATGGGTCCTGAGAATGGTGCAGCCAATACCGATGTTTCCAGAAAGGGAAGATGCCATAAGTCCTCTGGGTTTCTACATGTCTTGTGCACCACAAATAGCCAGCCAGTAAACCTACCAGTCTAACAATATTATACTACCCCTAATAGAGTACAGACCCTTCTATCCTCTTGCTGGTCTCCCCACCCTTCTATCCTCACTCCATTTTCACAACCAACCTAAATGAACACATGGGATTGAAAGAACAAGGCAAGCATCAGAGAGAATAAAATAAATACATGCTTACACTGGCACAAAGCATACCTGATAGCAGCCAATGACTAGTAATGATGGATAGTTTGGATGAAACACACACGAGTGAAATTTGTTGCCATTGCAATTGAGCTCATGAACACACTCTCCATCACTCCCCACACCCAAGTTCCATACTCTGACAGAGTCCTCACTTACAGATGCCAAAAAGTCCCCAGTGGCATCCCAGCACACTGAATGTACAGGTTTAGTGTGTCTCTGCAATCCCCATCAAAAAGAATCTCATGTCCAAAGTCATAATAATATCACCTCACAAATTGGGTCAGTGAGTGAGAAAGTACCAAAACACAGAGCCAACAGCCTGGTGGCTATGACTTGAAGGCACTCTTGCAAGGAGTTCTGGGTCCAAATCAAAACTAGGTCATGCTGGATGTCACCCATGATAGTCTACTCAGTCACAGTAGGAATAGAGGTAAACTGGTCATCAAATGTGCGGCAACTTCAGACTACCAGATCCTGAGGGGAAGAATGGGCAACCACATAGGTTTGCCTGTTTCAGCAATAAAAATCTACCTCCCTCTACAAAATGAGGATCCAACAGTCACCCTTTGTCAGCAGACATTGCATCATTTTTCTTCTACTTGCCACAGCCTTGTGGCCATGGACCCCCCACCAGTTTTGAACAAAGACAGGCAGCCAGACAGGCAGTCCAATTGGTGTGCACATTGTACCAACTCAACTTCAAAAACCAATACTCTTGGGCACAGCACAACTCTTTCTTGGGAGGTACTTCACATACCTGCAAAGAATGAATGCAAGTTTCTGACTCCACATCAAGGATGGACACCACATTCTCTGCAGCAGCTGCAAGTAACCTTCCTTGGCGAGGCTGAAATCTCGTTTGTGTCATGCCACCCTGCAGTTAAGAACCTCATAAGTGCATAAACTGTTGATTCATTACAAAAAACTGGAGGACTAGGACCAGCATAGTCCATCACCCATTGACAATTGCACTTCTGGAAGTGTACAACACACCTTAAATGCTCGGGTACAGACACCCTGATTAACACTCCAGTACCGGATCTCACTGTCACCATCACAGGAACAGAGAAGATCCTCATTGGCTGGGTGAAAATCCAGGGACATCACTGAAGTCTGATGGCCTGTGAAAGTTCGCAAGGAATAGCTTGGCTGCATTCACCAAAACCCTCCAATTTAGCCCAACCTTAACAAAATTCTACAACAACAAGAAAGTCTGGATCTCAAAATGGTACAATATAGTTAGACTACACAATTAAGCAGTTGGTACTTACATTCTCAGCATCCCACACCCTGACAGTCTTATCAAAGGATGATGTTGCCAATCGTGTTGAATTTGGACTGAACCTGACATCTGTAATCAGCAAGGAGTGCTCTTCAAGTGAATTCTTCAGCTTTAGTGTATCCATATTCCACAAAACAGCCTGCCCCACCCCCAACACCAAAGGACCATTGAGCATAGTGGGACCCAAGATCAAGCATAGATGGCAACATTTTATAAAGATAGGACAATAATAAAAAAGAACCAGCAAACCTAACTTTTGGAGCCTATGCGCCAACATGACAGACAAGGTCAATTACCTTTTTATCATGGCCTGCACTAGCCAACAACTTTCCATCTGATGAAAAGTGGCAGCACACTACTTTGCTTGTACTTGCCCGCAGGCAGCCCACCTCATTAAAAGAGAACCCTGTCACAATGCATCCCATGCTGTACATTATGGTCAGAATGCGTAATAGAATAATCCAACTGCTGCTTTCAACATTTCTAGCAAATGGCTTGATTCATCACAACCTCCAAAAGTACCAAGCTACAAAGGAATGGCAAAGAATGAGCACCTTTGGATACATCCAGACTGTGTCCAGCTGGACTGCGTTTGCTGTTCCCAAACAGAGACTCACGAGGGTCTGCTTCTTCATGAGACAAAAAAGACTCCACATTGTCATCTAGCGAGCCATCTTCACCAAATCTGTCCATATCAGCCTGACATTCAAAAGTCAAACCTTAGCATTCTTCCTGGCCCAGAGCCTGAACTGTATTTGTCCATAATCCACTTTGGACAAGCTGGAATAATAGAACATTTTGCAACATTTCCAAAAGTGAAGAAGATTTATTGTTACCAGCTGGTTTGATGGGGATGCCAATGTTGCAGTTCCATCTGCCCCATACATGAGCAAAGGCTTTGAAATGCTGCCACTATTCTGCAGAGCTCCAGCCATTGACATCACATCCCCAGGAGTATGAGTAGATGGAGTGGATGGAGCTGAATTTGGAGAAGGACCCGCAGTGCTTGCAGTTCCTGTGCTGTTTGCAGGGCCTGATGAATTTGTAGGCTGCTTTCTCTTTCTCACACCAGGGACACCCTTAGCAGCAGCCTTTTCCCCCATGCAACAGCATACATTCTTCAATAAGGTTGCTAACAATCTACAACAGTCAAATCGTAGCTCAAGTGCTCAGGCTTAAACTCATGCAGCAATAGCACTCAACAATCTGAAGCAAACATCTCTATAGCAGACCTTAAAATTGCAGAAGGAACAACTACCACCTTACTTTGAAAGTCAAATGCACTAAAGAGATAGTTCATTTCACAACTGAACTCCTTTGAGATTAGCACATTTGAGTAGTCAGTAGCTGCAGACAGTAAAACAAGACACACCTATCCAGCAATGGATCCTGAAAACCCAACACAAAATATGAGAA
>Ga0116231_10002248_pt1 | contig 40352 bp, 30 predicted proteins | sample S1TSphgellanicum_2_FD_89695 | JGI IMG/M metagenome (GOLD analysis project Ga0116231, IMG submission 89695) | Host-associated microbial communities from peat moss isolated from Minnesota, USA - S1T2_Fd - Sphagnum magellanicum MG | ecosystem: Host-associated > Plants > Peat moss > Unclassified...
ACACAATATGAAAAAATAATTTAAATTAACTAACCACACTTGGTGAAAAAACCCTCTTAAATGACTAGTGTTGTAGGTTGATTTAACTAATAGGTGTAATTTCCACCTAAATTTGGGTATCATTTATTGTCATCTTGTTTCACTAGCTTAACTGACCTGTCCTAGCAATTGGTCCCCGTTCACTATGGGGTTAACATGTTTTACCATGATTTCATATAGTGAATCTGTCCTAGTTCACTCAAAATCCTAGTGAAATACAAGGTGAACTTGGCCACATCTCCTAGTAGTGTATCCAAGCCCTGTTCTATGTCATTGTTGTCTCAAACTCAATTTTTGTTGTAGTTAGCATGCATGCATGTGACTTGTAACTTTTGAGATCTATAGTTAGAGTATCTAGCTTTTAAAGCACTAGGCAGAAATTGACATTTAGAGCACTGAGAAGGAGATGTATAAGAGATAAGACATGTTGATAGGGATTTGGTACATGATTAAGAAAATGGTTTATACCATGGGCTCCTTCAAGTCTCATAGTAGGTAAGTTGATGAACTACAAAGCTCTGCAAATTAAAGGCAAAATTGCTATTGCTAAATTTGTAAAACATGCAAACTCTCGTATCAAGGCTAATCAAAGAATAATTTTTCTATTACCAACATTTGCTATAACAACTTGCTCAATTTTTTTTGGATTCAATAGCTATAAATAGGCATTCATATCAAGTTTTTCAAGACAACAATAACTTGTAAAAGGATTTTCCCAACAATGTAAAGTAATTTTCCAACAAATGTAATTTCAGCCTAGTTTCTTTTGCTTGAATCTAGCTTGTTGTTTTAATCTAGACACTTTGCCACTACATGAAGTTGTTGTAGAGTCACCTTTAGTTGCAACTCTAAGCGGAGTGCAATTAGGCTATAAACAATTTTCAATCACTATTGCAATGGAATGGGCAAGATCTACATCATTTTCTTTTGTACCATCATTGTTTTTTTCAACTTATAGAATGAAGGTAAAGAGAGGAGTAAGTGCATTTACTTCCATCATAGCTACTTGAAATTTTGATGTGAAAGCATTTGTAATCCCAATTTTTTGCCAACTTTTAATTATCATTTCGTGCATTCCTTGGACTTGTGTCCAAGCTACATGAAGCCATTCATAAATTTCAGGTTTGAGGTTACTTATCTTCAAATAATGTGCAACTCCTTCCCCAACCTCGCATATTTGGTTTTTGATGATATTTGTAGTCCATTTGTTGAAATTGACCTTGAAAACATGTTTCAAAGGTCTTTGTATGATTACATCTACAAGTTGTAATTCATTGGTACAATTTATAGGAATAAACACAAGGATGTTAGGGTGTTTTTTTTTAATCCAGTCAAAAAATTCCTTGCTTTTGTGAATGCTCCAACGACCAATTAGCCATACAAGTTTATGGTTTTCTTATAAGTTGAGTTGTTGGATTTGATTGCGTAAAATGAGCAAAATCTTGCTAACAAAGTCGTTTGTTATCTATAGTGTAAACCAATGATTTTCACTACATGTAAAATGCCAATCGGAGTTGATGCACAACTTGTCTAGGAAGTAGGTATTCATTTGCAATAAAAGATACCACCATAGTTACTTGTCTCTTATCCTCCACCCCTAACATTTGAATGCTGTTACTTTCCCATGTTCTTTCTCCAACTATTGAAACAAGGTGGATCCCAAATTGTTCACTATTGACCACAAGGCATGGAGGCATGGAATACAACTTCACAAGGTAAGCTATTTTATATGCCATGTTTTGACCTTACTCATGCCAATTTGTTGGCATTTTGCTGGCTACGGTGGTTGCCATGCGAAACGATCAATTCATGTAGTGTTTTAAAAATTGTCTTGTCCATTCCCTTGCAACTATGAACCCCCATGACTAGTTTGAAGAATCTCAAGAGCAAGGGCTTCTATCATGCCCCTTAGAATTGGTTGAATAATAGAGGTAGATTGCGGTTGTCCAACATTTCTCATCTTTTGTAGCATTGTGACAAGACCATTTCAAAGTGTGGGATATTTTTCGAGGATTGGCAAATGATGTTTCAAGTGTTTGACAACCGTACCTTGTTGTGCTACTTGCAAGTAGTTTGGTCGAAGTTTTCCTATTGGTGTAAACCAAGTCCACAAATTTCTTCTTGCCAATTTTTTGTATGGACTTGGGACTTTTGGACTTTAGTAATCAGTTCACAAATAATGCACAATATCAGAATTTGCACCATACTTTTGAACTAATACTACTATGGGTGGCCATAAATGTGGTTGAAACCAATTTGTGTACTAGCCTCTTGATTTTTGACCTTTTTATTTACTTCCATCTTGCTTCTTTACAACTTCCTCTTCACCTTTTTAGCGCTTGATTTGTTTCTCAAATTGTAGTGTTGTTACAAATTTTTTTGGACGTCCAATAGGCCATTTTTCTACTCTCTTTGGCATTGGTGTTTTTTGCTTGGCGCTCTCATTGATGTCTTCTATTTCTTTCAGCAAAATATCTTTTCTTTTTGCTCTTGTAATTGTCTTGAATAGACCAATAAGTAAGGTTTGTTGCAACTTTTCTGTACCCATGCACAAAACTAAATTATATTTTGGTATAAATTTTATGAAATCTTCAATTTTTTTGCCTTGTAAAGATCTCTCTCCACAAATGTTGCAAACATCATTCCAAAAAGCATGGACCAAACTTCAAGAATTTAAGAAATTAGGAAGTTGTTACAAGGTAGTTTTAGGTTTTTAGTAAATATACTATTGCATGTACTTTAAGCGATTTTAGGTTGTTGTTGAATATTTTAAAATTTAAATAAAGTTTTGTCGAAAATTTGAAAATTTTCTCTTTTTTGCACCAAGTCAAAATTTCAAAATAAAATAATTATTCAGCAGTGAGATGTTGAATTTGAAAAGGTAGGAGAAAAGAAAAAAGGGAAAAAAAGGTTCAACCTAGGCTCCACATTCCATGACCTCTGCTCTTCTCTGGTGTTGGGCTCCATGACCCTCCTCTTTCTTTGCTTCCATTCAATCCTTGAACAAACCCCTCTTTTCATTTTTTCCTAGAACGTCAAATCTTTATCAAAGGTTTTTCCTGATTGTCTTACATTTCCCCTAGAGCCTTGAAATTGTTGTTGAAGATTTCCATGTCTGCTCAAAGGTATACAAGCTATTTTTGAAGTATGCAAAACCTTTCACTAGTGAACTCAGGATGAAACTTTGGGGACCATCAATTTTGGTGCATTTTCGACTTTCATACTCTGTTATTTTCATTTGTATCAAGTTCATGCCTTTGTTCATCTCCATGCATGGTGTTTTGCCAGAACTCAGGGTTCCCATCCCCTATTCACATGACTTTACATATAGCTTTATTGTTTCTGTCTTATGAACTTGCATTCTTGTATTGTTTACATGTGAGTTTCAACTCCAATGGCTTTTCTCAACGATTAACTCCCCAAAGATGAAATAGTTGAAACTAACTCAATGTTTTGCAATAAATAGGTACAAAGTTCACTTTAAAAACCTTTCCCTTTGCCAAAATAGTCAAGTCATGGAATTTGAACAAGATTCACTGTGGAACAAAATCCTAAAGTACCGACAATTGAGTTTTAATCTTATCATAATGATTAACAAAAATAATAAAGCCCCAATATGAGCTTGAATATGATTAAATATGAACATGAGTGGTATTACCTAATAACATGATTAAACTAATTGTGGAAATCTCATATTCCTTGTATCAAGTCAATGCTTACATGGAATGTTGTTTTGGTGCTTCTTCCAAATCTTTTTTTGGGGACCTCTTCCTTAGAAAATTTCAGTGGCTTTTGACATACATTCAAACCTCAAACCTTTCAATCCCTGCTTTGTGAACCTTGCCAAATGCACCCTAAAATTTTAAATAAATTTTATATCTAAGAGAGGCACAATACATGTCACACTTAACACAAAAAATACAAACCTAACCACTTGATTGGCCTATAACCATCCATTGGCTTTAATCACTCATGGGATAGCCCCAAATTTTTTTTTGTTTGGAACAAAATATTTGACACATGTTACCACTACCGACTTCCCTATTTTGTGAAGGTCAATAACATTGTGAGGAGTTTTTAGATCCTCCACCATGGAATAGCTCCAAATGTTGTGTGCAAATTAAGGTTATAATGGCCTCAAGGGAGATTCCACAACAAACCATTCTTCGTCTTCAATCTACAGGTGTACCTGAACTTTCAGACAGAAACACATTGGATTTGGCATCTAGAGAACATGAATCCAACATTATCATACAAATTCTAATTTGGAGATAATCTGACCTTCGCACTGCATGCTTCTAATCCTCCCCTTTTGAATAAAAGGAGCAATCTCTTGCATCCCCTCCCTCAACACCATTGCCCACCACCACTAGGCCCTAAGCCTTATACCCAAAAGATTTCTTTCACTATGAATTCAGTTTCCTTAAAGCAGAGTGATAATAACATGCTTTTGCACAACTTTTAGAAGAATCAATACATTTGAACATTCCATTTTGCATTCATGCCAACCAAATTAGGTGCTAGCCAAGGCCATCATTCTCCACCACTGCGAATAAGTTCCCACTAGAAGGCATCATTAGCATTGTTCTTGCCCCTTGCCTAATCTTTCTCTGGTACAATCTTTTTAGGTTTAAAGATCATAGTTAATGATGAAGCTCTAGCCAAATAAGATTTCAGCAACTCAGATGCTCTCTTCCCTATCCATTGAAGTTGATTATCAACAGAGATATAACAGAGATTGTAGTCACAGTGGACTAGACTAAATATTTGTCCTTGTCTTTGGATCCACATACCTTTTCACCTTCAGTTCAATTTGGCATGTTCAACTCAAGCACATTTGCTACACAGCTTGTTGCATAATGAAATTATCAATCTGCTTGATAAAATGTTGGGAATTCCTGCTCATTCAGTATGCCAGCCTCAACTTATGGACCTCGCAAAGATGTGACTGTTGGAAAGTCTGCACATCAGTGGACAGCAGTTTAAGAAACTAACACCCAACAAAATTTCCAGTGAATCCACTGGCAACAACCAATGGTTTCAGGAAGAAACTGGGCTGCACACATTGGGAAGACTTAAGAGGATTCATGGATATGAAACTATGTATGCATCTGGTGTGGGAGGTAGAACTTTCTTTGGATTCATGGAACTTACCCCAGCTAATATGTAACTGTGCCCATCTGTAGTTGGACATTTATGACCCTCAAATTGCAAGGTGACAATGTGTGAGGACATGACTAGAATAATCAATCAGCCATGACAACCACCTAATATCTCAATTACCAGCTTGAACAATACTGAACCACTCTCATCTGTGCAAAAAGAATCCCAGACAATGATGTTCATTCAACAATGTAATGATTTTCCTCCTATGCTAGCTTTCAAAAGTTAGATTTTCCTTGCATAGACTGGTACTGCCACCATTTCTGATCTCACTGTTAACTACTGAATCCATCTTGCATAGAAAAAATCTTCTAAGCCATTCCATCATACTTACAAAATTCACACATAACTCCTATTGTTCAGAATATTACCTGAAGAATACTCATGACACAGCCTTTCTTGTCAGCCCAAACTCCGCTAGGGCTTGATACGAAAGGCCATATCCTTTGCAAATATTTCTTGCTGCTGATTATTCTACTGTAAAGATCATCAGTGCATCATCAGTGGTATCTGGAAAGACATGAGGAGGTGCTACTTGAGTGTTTTGTCCTTGATGCTCATACTGTCTGAAACTCATGAACTGATCATCACTGGCCTGAACATAATCAGGGATACTGACTTGACAGCTTTGTGTCTGCTGCTGCATTTCTGGCTTTGAGATTTGCATCAGCTGATGTGCTTCTGGCTCAGGGCTTTTTCCTTTCTGATGTGATTCTAAAGATTTTTCTCTCAAGCGTAAATATTGAGCACGACCTGTACTGCTGGGAACCATACCCTCAACTCGAGTGACTGCTATTTCCAAAGCCACCTCAGTCCTTTTTCTGCCCTCCCTGAGAAATTCATCATTGTCATTGTCAGGTAAACAGAACTCGTTCTTGAAACCCCTCAGCCCATGTCTCCTCCGCAGCCAGCGGAGTATTGCCTTTTCCACAATGCTGACAGACCACAATAGCTTCTTGAACCGTTTGCGGACAAGGTTGCCCCTCACATGTGCTTGCAACTTCACAACATGTTGCCGGAAAGAGAGGAAGTCTCTTCTAGCTCTCCAGCCCCGAAACTTGTTTTGGATGCGAATGGCAGCCAATTGCTGCTTTCCATGATGCCCACGATAGGCCTTTTGGATCTTCTTAGCTGCATTTGCTGTTATCCAAGCCTGGAGCTCAATTGTTGTCAAGTCATACTCATCAGATTGCATTGATGCTAATGTATCATTCTCCCTTTTCTGGAATGAATGCTGCCGAAAAGCTGCTTGAATCAGAGCTTTTGATCTTGCCGCATTACGCAATGCCTCAATAGATGCTTCAAGAGACCGCTGATCTTCAAGTCTGACGACACTTCTTTTCAAACTCTCTCGATGTGCCAATTTGGCCACAGCATTATCACCAGCAATGCATGACAGGGCTATATCTATGGGATCATCTGAAACTGTCATGGATGAGAGACGAGCTCTCAAGCTGCTTTCTGCCAGAAAACCACTAATGCCTACATGTCCATTGGTTGCTGCAAGGTCTGCAGCACTTTGTCCTGCTGTGTTAGTGACAGTGGGATCAGTCACAGCTGCAGGATCTGCACCAACTTCAAGAAGGTGCACTATTGCTTCTTCTTGACCATACCATGCAGCCCAGTGAAGTGCAGTCCAGCCATGGACATCACGAAAATTGATAGGCAGTCCTGCTGACATGAGTGGAGCAATTGCCCAATGATACCCCAAAGCTGCAGCCATGTGCAGGACTCCTTGTCCTTTCTCATTCAAAACTGCTGGTCCTTTCCTTTCATCCTCAATTCTGCACTGCAGCCATCTCTGCATATGACTCTTCAATAACATTTGAAGCAACTGTTCATGAAAGTCCAAAGTCTGCAAGTCCCCTGGGGTTGTGGCTAACAGTTCAAGATACAGCCATTCATCATGGGTGCACATAGTATTTAAGAAGTGAGAATGGCTAGATTGCTTAAGGGAATCACCCTCATTGTGGGATTTGGGAGAATCTGCAACCTCCAATAACATGTGTGCCAATTGTATCTTGAGCAACATTTCATTTTCACTGTGATGCTCAAAATTCACTGGCTTTGAATCAGCCCTTGTTGCACTGCGATACTCAAACTCACAGATTTCACTGTGAGCTTGCCTGTCACCACATGTAATGTAGAAGGCCACTCTGCCTGCAGCTTGGGCTGGAGCATTGCATCGCAAGGCTCCCCCTCCTAATAGTTCAGCAGGAACCTCAATTTCACCAAACATGCAGTGCCACCTGAAGTCCGATACTCTGCTGCTATTATCCCCAATAAACATGCCTGTCACAATAACTTTTGTTTCTTCCGAAGAGTAACCATAACCTGGTGAAAAGTCAATTATGCTGTAGCGTTGGACCTGTGTGACTGAAGTGTTAACCCCAGATTCAGCCTGCAGTTCTACAGATATACCATTCACATCCTCACCAACCCCACGATCCTCAAGCACAGGAGTACTGGGCCATCCAGAGTCCATCAGGAGATTCTCACTGTTGTCACTCAGCTGAGTGCTCATCCATCGTCCAAAACTATTCAGCTTCTTGAATTTGTCAAGCTCCAAGTCAACACTGCTCTCTTTCATGAAGCTGTCAAGCTCCAAATTCTTGGTCAAACTCTCAACCTCCATGTTCTTGTTTCCAGCTGCTTCTTTGAGGCTCTGAACTTCAGAGTTTTGAATGTTGTTAAGTGTTGAGTGCTCAAGGTCCAAGATCTCACCATCCCATCGAGCTTCAGTATTTTGCAAACCCACCCTTGTCAGTGGGAACTGTTTCTGGTGAGCCTTTGGAGCATTCTCTTTTCTCAGTGGGTCCTGATATTGAACATTTGGAGTTGGCACAGTTGGTGAAAGAACTTGTGCCAGATATGATAAACCTTCTCGCTGAGAGAAGTCATTCACCAATTGCACAACTGGCTCGTTTTCTGACTGATCCAAATCTAGCAGAGCCTGGTGTGTCTCTGGTGTTGTGCACTGCTCCAGCATGTCTGTCCAGTTCAAACCATCCATACTTCTCACAACCTCGTCTGATGTTGCTGAACCTCCTACTCCTCCAGTTTGGTTTGAGGAATCTTTTTGATTGCTCTGAGTATTTCCAAGTAACTCCTTCCACTCCACAATGTCCAGTTCCTCCTCTTTAGTGAATGGTTGCAGTCCAACCCCATTAGATTTCGTCCTTGACTCAGCAGAGGAGTTCACACTTTCCTCACTTGAGCCTTGCATGGGCAGCGAATACTCAGATTGCTGTTGTTCCCTATTCAAATGCTCTGGAACCAAAGGAGATGGCAATAGCAATGATGATTGTGAAACTCCTAGTGGAAATACGCCAGGGGAATCCAGCATCCTTTCAATGCCTGCCAGGGCTGGACGCAAGGTTTCTGAATTCCTAGACATGCTGAGGGAATCCAACACTGTCCAGCCATGTCTCACCTCCAATGTGCCTGGCTTCTGCTGCTGTGGGGGATCTTGCTCTGGCTGTGTGATGCAGCTGTTTAAAACTGAGCTGCAAGCTTCTGCAGGGGAGACATTGCTGACCTCCTCAAACTCCCCTGCATCACCGCCCTCATGTTCATGAGCAATGGACATGGAAGATGACCTAGAGCCTTCTGGGGGACTTGGAACATGGCTTGGGGGTGTAGAATGCATGTCAGATATTACAATCCGACCAAGTTCATCAACCTCCCTGTAGTGGACAAGCACAATGTGATCCATAGATGGGTCCAGCAGCCAGTAGCATCGTCTCTGGAAATTGAGATTGGTCTCACCATGTGCATAATAGCAGTGCAAAACATCAACATTACCAATTTTTAGTCGCTCATGTGCCTCCCGCACTGTCCTTCCATCCTTTTTCTTGCGCCAATTGTGGCCATCTTTCCTGAAGTACCTCAACACATTTCTGTCAAACAGGAACAGAGAGCCACTGGCAGGTTTGACTGGTGCAATAGGATTTAGCTTAAAACCATGGATTTGGTAGTTGTTGAGAACCTCACAAACCTCCACAGGTTTCAACCATCTGTTCTGTGCCTCTGTAACAATGTCTTCAATGCTGGTCTTGGGCTGCAGAGGTTGGGTGCGTGGTCGCCTGCCACTTGCCATACTGACCTAAAGGTTGGTCAAATCTCTCCAAAAAAAAGGGCATATATGTCACCTCTTCTTTCCCTGCAGTACAACAAGGTCCAAGTTGGAAAACAGCGGAAAACCATTGAAAGAGGCACGGTATAACAATTTGACAAGGTTTGGCAAATAGAAGCCATATGTAACTGTAGTAAAATTCTCCAGTACAAAGCAGTTAGCCACATGTCCTCCTATTGGAATGATACCAAAACAAGCTCTCAAGACTTCAAGTCCTAATGGAATATCCTGAGTCAAATTGACATCCAGAGAAATAAAACTGGGAAAAAGGTGGCCCTTCAAGCTTTGGTTTTGTTTAAGAAAGCTTGAAACAATCTGGCATGTGCATTCCTGAGTCGGAATTGAAAGAACAGGGTTGAACCTGAGCATGCTGCAAACACTGAAAATAGTCTTCAGCATTCTGAGGGTCATAGTTATGACACTTCCCTCTGTAAATAACAGAAAGACATGAACGGGGGAATGAACATGTCTTGCTTCCTCTCCCTACATACAAATGTCAAAACAGAAAAAAATATAAGCCTAAAGCAAAAAAAGAAGGAATTCAAAAAAAATGAAAATAAAAAATGGCACAAGACGGAGAAGAGGGGATAGTAGAGCCCTGGAACAACAAGACAAGCCAAAATTCGGGAAACAAAAAGAAAAAAACTAACAATATCAAAGAGCCGGAGAGATACACCGGATAGCTATGCACCTAAGATTGATGCCCTGGAACGCCCCCTCGGTGATGCAGAAGGGACTGGGCTATCTGCACGAGAAAACGCCCGTACTACGCCGCAGCTGCTACGATGTCGGAGGAGAGTGACTTGGAGTCACACGACTTAATGCGAAAACCCAGCGAGGCAAGCTCGCTCGCTCTCTGGCGCCCTAGCAAAATTCCAAAAGCACGAGATAGATGGATAGATAGATACATAGATACATAGATACAAAGAAAGATGAAAGCCTGAGAACGAAATTTCAGCGAGAATAATAACCAGAAGAAACTCGTGTGCAAGAACGGATATCCGGCAAAATGGCAACCAGCAGGCTTCAAATAAGGGTAGAGAGGAGAGAGTTAGAGATTTTGCTCCCTCCCTCTGCAAGTAAAACAACACATGAGCGGCAGAGGCGGAACTTGAAAAAGAGCTTTGGACGACTTTGGTGCTAGCGCGTGGAGGTGGAAAGGGAAAGGAGGAGGAGTAAGGACGACAGGACAGGACAGAGTCGTCGTGAAATACAAGAGAGGAGAGAGAGAGGAGAGGTGATGTTGCTAGGAAGCAACGTTTTTCGCCAAATTTTTTAAAGAATTGCCATGTTTTTATACTTCGTTTTCAGTGTGTAGTCAAAGTATAGAAGGATGTTGAAATATTTGTAGGTATTTCATATTTGGTTTATAGCAAGATTTGGCTAAATCTCTCACAGGATAATCGGCACTTTTTCTACGTCTTCCTATAGAGAGCACCAGCTTTGGCGTTTTTGTATTGGCGAAATTTCGCCAAAAAGAAAAAATCAAACATCAAAATTCAAAAATAAACCAATTTTGGAAGTTTCCAATTGCTAGAAGCGAGGGTAAAGAATAATAAAAATTGTCAGTTTTCTACACTTGGTTTTCAGTGTGCAACCTAAATACAAAAGAATGATTAAAAATTTGTATTACATATTTGGTTTATGGCCAGATTTGGCTAAATCTTCCCAAGGATGATCACCACTTTTATTACATCTTCCCCTGGATGATAACCACTTTGACGCACCTTTTTTTTGGTTGTTGTCAAAAATTTCCCTGGAAAGCAAAATTCAAAATTCACGTGATTTTGAAGGTTTTCAATTGCCACAAGTGAGGGGGAAAAAAAAAAGTAAGAATTGTCAGATTTCTGTAATCGGTTTTCAGTGTGTAGCAACAATATAGAAGGATGATTAAAAATTTGTACTTCATACTCAGTTTATAGCCATATTTGGCTAAATCTTCCCAGGGATGATCACCACTCTTTTTACATCTTCCTATGGATGATAGCCACTTTGGCTAGAAACAAAAATTGTTGCAGAAAAAACTGCTGGAAAGTGGAAGTCAAGTCAGTGTGTTTGTGAGCTCCCATGCTTTGACCGCCCACACAAGCTGATAAGCACAAGTGCAGACTGTGCAGTGTCTTGTTTCAAGGATTTCAGAATAGTGCTAAGTTGGTAACCAGGGTTTTTCTTTTTTCCTCCCCTCTTCTTATCTGATATGCTTCTGGGGACTAAGAGTATACCATAGGAAAGAACACACAAAAATCTATATATATATATATATATAAAATTTTCTGTGGGAGGGAAGGGGTTCAAGTATTTGATTTGTTCTTGTTCCCTTAGTGGTCCGCCCCTTTTAAGGATTCTTCATTTGCAAGGACTTGGGTCCTTTCATCTTGTAACTTTTTCTCCTCCTTTGTTTGTTGAGTGTTTTGTTTTATTGATGATAGGCAGGTTTTCATTATATATATATATATATATATATCAATTTTGTGAGATACCCATGTGGGTTGGTGACCACCCCTACAAGAGGTCTTAGTCAAATTTGGCTACATGATGTTAGAGAGGTGACTAAGTAGGTAAGAAAAATGTTATGACCCCATATGTTGTGGCCACAAGTTAGGAACGATGTCTTATTCTAAAATGGGCGATTTGAAGACTTTTTCTCTCACAATATGGTGACTTGCAAAGAACATCCTTTGAGCCTTTGGCACGCCCCCATTTTTTTGGTCAACAAGGCCAAATTTCATAACCAAAATAACCACTAGTAACTAAGGTTTTTTTTAAAATAAATTTATAAATTTGAGATATCAAAATTTGGAATTTCACCCCAAAACCTCTCAAAATTAGACAAATTTACACTAGAAAAACCAAAAAACTCTCATTCTTTTTTAACCCAAAAAACACTCTTTACCAAAATTAACACTGGTGGTGCTAACAACTTACAGTGTTTTTTCTCTGGTGGCAAGTTTTCGCATATTTTGACCTGAAAAAAATGATTTTGGGACATACAAAATATTTTTGTGAATAAATGAACCTAATTTGCAAAAAAAATCAAAAAATCAAAAACAATTGCCGGATTTCTACAACACACTCCAGGAGGAAGCCAAAATATAAAAGGATTCTTGAAATTTTCTACTTTCATTATGGTCTATAGCCAAAATTTCCTTCATCTTTTTGTGGATGATTGCAAGTCTGACTACGTCACAAAACAAAAAGAAAGGAAAAATCTCCAATAATAAGTTCCAGTTTTTTTTCAATTTTGTTGTAGCCAAGTTGGCAATCATCAACAAAAAGATTTAGAAAAAATTTGCTATAAAAAAAATTGAAAGAAAATTTTGGATATGTATTGGAACCTAGAATGGAAATATTGTGGTTTAAAGCTTAAAAATATGATGAATTAGGCCAATCTTTGTCACAAAATCTTTTGTATGTGTTGAAAGCATATATTACAAGTAAAACAACCCAAAAATTCACCCAAAAAAACATTGGAACAAAAGATACTTAGTTCCAGTGTTCTTTTGGGTGAATTTTCACATCTTCATGATTTTTTTAACACGACGATGTTTTTTTTACCATTTGTGCAATTGTTTTTTGAAAAACTCACCATACTCCTAACTACTAGTCAAATATATTGAAGAATGCCTAAAAGATTCTACAATTTGTCTAAATGTGTTGCCAATTAATGTTATATCTTTTTTGGGATGCCTGCCATTGAGGCTACAAAATAAAACTGGAAAAAATAACCTAGTGCTAATTTAAATATTTTTTTATATGAATTCTTTTATACATCCAAAATGACAATCATCTAGAGGAAGATTTAGCCAAATCTGGCTATAAACCAAATATGAATGTATAATTGGTAATCATCATTTTACATTTCTGGTTACTTAGTAGAGCCATATATCAAAATCTGATTACTTTTACTACTTTTCTGTCAAATTCTAGTGATTGGAACAATGCTTTTTTTTGGATCATTTTTTGACCAAAAAATTGGGAATTTTTAAGAATTTTTTTTCTAATGTAAATAAAACTAAATTATCCTTTTGGGAAAATTTATCCAAATTTTTTATATCACAAAATTGAAAATAAATGGATTAGAACCCCCCGTAGATGATGGTCACTTTGGCTCCAAAACAAATTCCTAAAGAAACACTATTCCTCACACTCTAAAGCAACCCCCCCAATGCTTTCTAGAGTTGCTCTGGGGCAAGGTCAAACCAGCTACAGTTAAACTTCAATTAGGAAATGTTCCAGGAAGTGCTTCCCCAAGTCACAGTCCGCATTACGCACAGTTTGTGCCCCAATGAGGCGAGTCAGCAAGTACTCAAGGGGCCCAATTTTGCCCTTTTGGGGAGGGTGAAAGGGGGAAGGGGTGTTGGACTTTTTGGATTTTTTGTTGTTTTTAATGTGTTCTCATCAAGTTCCAAATGGGTTCTCATCATGTTCTCCAAGTGCTCCATGTCTTTTTAAACATGTTTTTTGAGTTCCCAATGTGTTTTCAATAGCATCTCACTTTATCCAATATCCTTTGCCTTATGTTTTACACATTTTGGTGTAGTGAGGAAGTGTGGGGGAAGTTCCTTAGATGCTTTCCATGGGCAAATTCCTTGAATTTTAATCTATTGTGTAATTTCCTTAGATACTTTGTAGCTTTAAATTATGGCTTTTTCATGTTTGAAAAATGATGAGTGTATGGTTAAGGGCACATTGGCTTTCAACACCAGAAGTTTGATCACTAATTAATCATTAGATACACAACATTTTAGGGTTTAGCTATTTGGTGATGTTCAGGTGTAAGGTGAAAAGACAAGTCACATTTATTTTTAGCTTTTATACAAGTTTGGTTAAGGCCACATTGAAAAATTTGTGGTATGATGGGAAAAAAATGTAAGACAATTGTTTTGTTGTGAAATTTGGGTGTTTTACATGTGTCTTTGTTGTTTTGGAAATGAAGCTTATTGACGCGCTCCCAAGTCCCAAGTTAGCCCCAAGTTCGGACTAAGTCACTCAAATTGCGAAATTTCTGGATTTGGGGCATGCTTCCAGCTTCCAACACTAAAGGGGGGTGAGAAGGGCGTACTGAAAGTTCCAGGATAAACTAGGAAGAGGGACACGCTTACTCAATTACACGGTCCTGCATCCAAATCTAACCAACAAGTTGGTTAGAACTCATTCTGCACCCTTTTGGTGTTGGAACAAGTCACGGGCTACCTTGGACTCACTTGACTCACCACGGCCCAGACTCTGGGGAATCCACCACCTTCCCCCATATAGCATTCTCTGCAGCTCTCCGCCGCACTTGCATCCAAATGGTTCTTTTTCCCGGGACTCCCAAAGTGGAGTCCCAAAACTATCCCAGTTTGGATTCCCGGGACTTTGGACGCTCATAACTCCTCGCCCCGAACTTGGGTCGAGATGAGGTCTAAACCAAAGTTGTAGCTTTCCTTGAGAGCTTTCCAACGATGTGTTGCACTTCACTTGCACGCACCGGAATTGGGTCGATTCTTGACTTTTAGTGGTTGGGAGTCAAATTACTAATTTGACTCCCACCCCTTCTTTCAACCATAACTTGTGCTGCAGATGTCCAAATGGCTCATGCGAGGCCATTTTGGACATCTAAATTTTAAAACATTTCCAATGGTATAAAAAATGATTCAATGCGAGGTGTTTTGATGCCTGTAATTGTGCTCTAAATTTTCGGGAATCCTGGAAGACTCCCAAATCCCATTTTCGAGAATGTGAGTGGCGACCTCACACTTCCCTCAAAGTGGGGTTGCGAGACTCTCCCCCACTAGAAGAAAAGGTCAATGTCCTCATTGACACTTAGAATTTTCCTTCCATAATTACAGTTGCTTCTTTGGATCCTTGGCCATCAAATGCCAACTTTTGCAACAAGACCTTGCCTCAAGCTAACTTAGGCGTCCCCAAGTTTCCAACACTTTATTGGCAAATCCAAGGGCCTCTCATAAAAAACCCTTAACCTTTGCTTCGTCAAAAGACTAAACTAGCCTAATTAACGGAGCCCCCATTTGGGAGGCCATTTTTCCAACCTTCCCCTCATGAGGACTCAAGTCAAATCTACTTTTGACCTAAGCTATTGACATGACTCCTTTCTCCACCTTGCGCCTTGATCACAACAATCAAGCCTTGATTAAAAGGTTTGTTTATCAAGGTACGAGAAGTGACATTTAGATTTTGCCAAAACCTAAGTCCCAAACTACACGATAAAGTACACGAATGGGGTCATGACTTCTCGCGTTGGCTGCCACTACCAACCAACCCTTTGGGATGCACTTAAGGCTTGTGCATGTCCCCGCAAGCTCACCTTGCTTGCCTCTTCTTTTGGGGTCAAAATTTCTCTTCACCCCAAAGTAGGTGTCCGATTTTGATTTGGGTTTACGCAAGAAGTTCCATTTGTCCCATGCCAAACTTGACAACCCTATTTGCACTTATACATAATTCTCGTGATATAATCTTTTGGAAGTCCTTAAGCCTTTATTTCACTTGCAACTTGATGTGGTACATTTTATTTGACACCCTACCCCACTAAAAGAAAGGTGATGTCCTCATCACACTCTACGTCTTTTCTTTTTTGCCGATCTAGTGTGGAATTCTTCTACGGTTTCTTGGGCATGTTCCATGTCGGATTCGTTTACCCAAGATGCCTCTATTGGATGGTATCCTTTCCACTTAACTAGGTACTCACGCTCTCGTCCTCTTAGTTGCCTTGACTTGAGCACGGCCTCCACCTCAAACTCTGGTTCATTATGAACCAAGTCTGGTGGGGGCCTTGAGTTGTGCTCTTGATTAGGCCTTGAGGCATCATGGGAGACCGGCTTCAAAAGGGAAACATGAAATGTGGGATGAATTCTAAGATTTTTCGGTAGTTTTAATTTATAAATGTTGGAAAGTTTCTTTTCCAACACTTTGAATGGACCCACATATGGGCCCAAGAACTTATGACTTAAACCTTTGGGTAATCGGAAGTTCTTGATGTTCAACCACACCTCGTCCCCCTCTTGAAATTCCACCTTTCGCCGGAACTTGTCCGCAAAATCCTTGTACCTTTTGTGCACCTTTTCCAAGTTGGTCTTTGCTAACTCCCAAAAGCGTTACCTTTCCTCATCAAGTTGTGTGACCATGGGCACTTCCTCACTTGCATCATCTGGGGGTTGTCCATGTGCTGCCCAAGTCATGGGCACAATTGGTGATTTGCCGATCACCATTTGAAAAAAGGTGGACCCAATCGCGAAGTGTTCCGAGTTGTTGTAACAAAATTCGACTAACTCCAAGTGGTCCACCCAATCTTGTTGATCTGTCGTCACATAATTCCTTAGGAATTGCTGGATCACTAAGTTCACCCTCTCGGTTTGTCCATCTATTTGGGGGCGAAAGGAAGTGCTGATCTTGAGTTCCGACCCCATTCTCTTCCACAAGGCTCGCCAAAAATTACTTGTGAACTTTGGGTCTCGATTCAAGATTATGTCCTTTGGAAGCCCATGATGCTTGAAAACATGTGTGAAGGATAACCTACCAAGTTTTTCGAGTCGTGGCTTCATCCTTTGTGGGAATGAAATGTGTCATTTTGCTAAATCGATCCACCACCACCATGATGGCATCAAACCCCTTTGATGGGGGCAAGTTTACCATGAAATCCATGGACACACTTTCCCACGGCCCTTCCGGAATTGGCAAAGGTTGCAACAAACCCGCTTGCTTCTTGTTGAAGGTTCGGTTTTGTTGGCAAGTTAAACAAGTCTTCACATACTCTTTCGCACTATCCTTCAAGTTGGGCTAATAGTAAGACTTCTTTAGGAGTGTTGTGGTGCGCTTTGCACCACCATGGCCCACAAGCGATCCATCATGACACTCCTTCAAAATGGTGTCCCTCATCTTCCCTTTCGGTACATAGAGTCGTTTTTGTTTATACCAGAATAATCCATTTTGCAAATGGAAGTGGGACTTGATTCCATTTTGAATGTTTTGCGTTACCTCCTTGGCAAATGCATCTCAGTGGCTTGCTAGTCAAACTTCCTTTTGAAATTCCGTCTCTCCCACATACACCATTCTAAGTTGGTGTTTTCGACTTAACGCATCGGGCACCACATTATCCTTCCCGAGCTTGTGTCGAATATCCACATTGAACAAAGCTAATGTGTCTTGCCATCTCACTTGCTTCAAGGACAACTTGGGTTGAGTGGCAAAGTACTTCAAGGTCACATTGTTGATCCACACTACCACATCTTTGGAGCCTATGTAATGGCCCCAAGTCTTGAGGCAATGTATGACCGCCCACATTTCCTTCTCATTTCCTTTGCTCCATCTCACTCAACTTTTTGCTTTCAAATGCCATCGGTCTTCCTTCTTGCACTAGGACTCCTCTAATTGCAAAGTCGGAGGCATCGGAATGGATCTCAAAATCCTTGTCAAAGTCGGGCAACTTCAACACTGGTGCCTTCACTAAAATGCCTTTCAAGGTCTCAAAGGCTTCGTCGCATATTTCCTCCCATTCGTAAGTGACAGCGGACTTCTTCAAGAGGTTTGTCAAAGGCATGGCTATTTTCGCAAAGTTCTTGATGAACTTGCGATAGTAGGAGGCTAATCCCAAAAAGGATCTTAAGGCCGGCATCGACTTGGGTGGTTCCCAATCCACAATTGCCTTGACCTTGTGATCGTCCATCTTCAAACCTTTTTGAATTATCCTATGCCCAAGGAAGTCCACTTCCGTCTCCCCAAATTCGCACTTCTCAAGCTTGGCATACAACTTGTTTTCCCTTAGCTTTTGGAACACCTTGCGGAGGTGCTCTGCATGCTCCTCCAAGGAGCCATTATAGATCAAAATGTCGTCTATGTAGACGACCACAAAATCATCAAGCCATTCCCGGAAAATGTCATTCATGAGAGTGAAAAATGTGGCGGGTGCATTGGTGAGCTTAAAGGCATCACCAAGAACTCGTATGAGCCATACCTTGTGCAGCAAGCGGTCTTTTCTTCATCCCTTTCCGCGATCCGAATTTGGTAATATCCCGAACGTAAATCAATTCTACTAAATACCTTGGCTCTCGAGAGACGGTCAAATAAATCATCAATTCGAGGCAAGGGATATCGGTTCTTCATCGTTGCCTTGTTGAGTGCTTTATAATCAACACACATTTTCAACGTCCCATCCTTCTTGTGAACAAAAAGGACGCGTGCCCCATATGGTGATTTGTTTGGTTTGATGTAACCTTTTGCGAAGAGTTCTTCGAGTTGAACCTTAAGCTCTTTCAACTCCTCATGGCCCATTCTATATGGGGCCTTGACGAGAGGTGCCACTCCTGGTACCACTTCAATTACATGATCAACTCGTCTTTTCGGGGGCAGGTCTTCGAGCAACTCTTCAGGCATCACATCCGGAAACTCTTCCAAAACTTGCTTTATGCACTTGGCAGAAGTCACCAACTTGGTGGCTTCCTTGGGCTCATACTCATCCAACACACGCATGACACACAACATGCCGTAACCTCCCACGCATTCTCTTTCCCAGGTTTTTCCTAACATAAAGTGGATGGTTGGCCCACCCACACAAGGCATCTCATGTGCGTTCACTTTCACGATCCCACTTTTGGAAGGAATCCTAACTAGCCTGTTGTGCCCTTCTATGAGCACATTGTTTTGGGTGATGAACTCCATTCCCAAAACGCATTCCATTCCACCCAAGGAGGACACCAACAAGTCCACCTTTCCTCTCCAATTTCCTAGCTAGAGAGGCACCTCTTTTGCTTATGACATAATGGGATGGGGAACCCCATCCGCGAAATGCACCTTGATGGGTGCCTTGAACTCCTCCAAGTGGAGCTCCATCCTTTCGGCGCTTTCTCGTGTTATGAAGTTGTGAGAAGCCCCTGTGTCCAAAAGACATAACAAATCCCGCTTAGCAATCTTCCCTTTCAAGAAGATAAGTCGATTGCATTCAGCTTGGGTTAGGTTGGCATTGAGGGCAATTACCTTAGAGCCCATTCCCCGTTTTGGACTTGGGGCAATCCTTGGAGTAGTGCCCCATCTTGTTGCAGTTGAAACATGCTCCTTTGGGTTTCACCCCGACATCTCCTTTGGGTTGGCTCCCTTTGAAAGGAACCCCCTTCTTCACAAAGTTCCCCTTGGGTTTAAACCCCGCGCCTTGGAATTGTTTGGGCTTATCTTTGGTTGGGCTTCTTTGCCCACGGTTCCATTCGCCGTCATGCCTTGGTTTCTTGTGAAGGAATTTATTGTCCTTCTTGAACTTGGATTTTTCACTTCACCCCACATCTGAGAAGCCTTCCACTTTCGTGATGGCTTCGGATAGTGAAGAGGGCCAATTTTCCTCAAGCTTTCGCTTGGCCCAAGTTGGAGGTCCCATCACGAATTGGCACACATGGTCCAACTCATACATGTGCCGGATCTCAAGCATGAGTTCGGAATAAGCCCTCACATATTGCCTCAAATTTTCATTTGTGGCATTCACAAGGTCACGAAGTTCGCACCTCGAGATATAGTCGGAGTTCCTTGGGACAAATTCGGTCTTGACATGGTCCTTGAAGAACTCCCAAGTGTAGCCATGGTTCTTCCCTTCCTCTTGTCTCATTGTCCTCCACCATGTGGCGGCATAGCCTTTCAAGTAAGACTAGGCAAGCTCCACGACTGAGTGCCGTCCAACCTTGGCAGCATGCAAATAGTCCTCCATTTCTGCAAGCCAAACATCCACAACCTTTCGGTCATGGGCACCATCGAAGTTCCCGGGTTTGGTTGGTTGGAACTTCCCATCCTTGGATGCTCCTCCTTTGAGGGCTGGGTGTGCCACTACATGCAGAAGGTGTAAACACAATTTCATGCAATTGAATTACAAATTGAAAACCTTATTTATCGTATCCTAGTATAATGTATGGTGGGAATTGATGTTTAAAGGAAACAATAGAGAAGTTCATGATAGTTCAAAAGAGGGAACTTGGATCCAAACATGTGCCTATAGATTTGCTTAATGTCGGGGGTTTGTCTAGAAGCTGATCGCAAGACAAGAATTCCCATAATAGCCCCATTCGAGCTCCTTACTCATTGTAAAGAAATGGTAGAATTTGGTTTCTATAAATAGGCCAACAATGATTATTTTGAGAGGAGAAAAGGTACCTTGCTATGCTCTTGCGTAAGTAAATATGGATGTGCATTGATGACATGTAGAAGAGCTGAGATGAGTTATGCTAACAAGCATGGAAGGGCGGTAGGGAGCTAAAGTCAGGAGGCACTGAAGTGTTTGAAAGAGAAAAAGTCAAAGAGGGAAACAAAAAGAGTGGATGAATTGCAGTGTGCAAGAGGGAGGGATGGAGGGAGTGTCTGTCTATGGCCAAATTCAAATCTTCGTCACTTGTTCGTCATCACTCAAAACCCATCTTTAAAACATTGACAAAAGTAAACACTTTTGTAATGACCAGGCATGCCATTGCTAGCAAACTCATGTAGTGACAAGAATTTTATTTTATTTTTGGAAAGTTTTCATCCTTTTTTTTGGGTTTTGTTTTGTTTAGGTGGGGGGGGAAGGGTGCTTGGGCCTTTGCTTCCTAGGGGTTTTGGGTGTAGCCTTTTTTTTTAATGGCTCCTTCTTTGCATTCCTTGTTAGTTTGAAATATTCCTTGTCTTCATTGCTCTGGCTTTTACACTTTAGGTGGCCTTTTGAAGTATGTCAAGAGTGCTCACCTTCTTGTTAGCCTCATTTCCCAAGCTAGCTAGGTTGTTTTATCTTTGCAAATGTGAAGCCCTTTGGTTTTTTTTTGGTTTTATTCCTTTTGTTTCTAGGGGTTGGTTTCGGGCTTAATCTAGTTCCATCTTGGGGTTGTTTGAGTTTCATTTCATGTGCCTTCGTTTGTTTCATAAAATCCTTCAAGCCATTTAGGACGAGGTTAGGCAAGCTTTTCACCTTCCTTTTGACCGAATTGCTTGAGACTCGACGAATGAATAACATGGTTTTTTTCCTCCTATTGTCACGTTAGTGTTTGCATTTTACTCGAAGAGGTTGTTCAAGTCAGTGAGATCTTTTTGCTTGCCTTAGGAGGTTTATGGCGGGCAACTAGTCTTCTACATAAGAAGAATTTCCATGTGCTTCATGTGCATCCCATTCTTTCCACTCATGGGAAAAAATTTCGACCACTTGTTTTCACCAATGTTTAACTTTAGGGAGAGTTGATGAATATAATTACGCTGCCAGAGCTTTCCAACCCATGATGCTAACTATTTTTTCAAAGGACATTGTTATTGCCCTACACCAACTTCACCCCTTTCCTTTAAACGTTGTCCCTCCACCTATTTTTTATTATTAGTATGAACACATTTTTATTCTAGATAGGACTTTATTTGACCAAACCTTAGCCATTGTTCCCCATTTGTCTTCAGGTGGGCTTTCTAAGATGGTATATGAACATCTTTTGGGATGCTTCATACTAGAGGACCCATCCTCAAGGTTTTCAAAATTATTCCAAGCTGCTATTGTTGTTGCTCATGAAAATATCCTTAGCTCGGTGGTCCCTAGTGTTGAAGGATAACAAATTGTTGGTAATGGCAAACGACATTGGTGGTCTTTGTCCTATTGCCATAAGTAAAGTGTTTTTTCAATTTATTAGTCGTTCCATTGTCCTACAACTTTGGAGGTGTTTTAGGAACATTTATCCCCCCATCAATTTGGAAAATTGACCCTTGGAGCCTATAAGGTTATCCCTTTTGGCATTCAAACCCTCCTCAACCTACACCCTGATTAGGCCATGATGCAAGTTGACATCAAAAACACTTTTAATAACATTTTTCGAACAATTGTTTTAAAAAGTTATGTGATGTTGAGGGGCTTTTGGCGAGCATTGTCCCCTTTACCAAATTGTTTTATGGTGCTCATTTTTCACTCTACTTCTAGCATAGGCTGCATTATTAAATTAAAAATAACATTTCTTAATCTTTCTATTAAATTAATATTATTATTATTTAAAAATACAAATTAAAAATATATTCTAACTAACAATTGAATTTTTCACATGTCCATCAATTTCACAAAATAATGAAAGTTTAAATTACTACCTTATCACAAAATTTTCTCCAAATTCTTTAGATAAAAAATGTATTGTGATGAAGATTGTCAAATTGTGATTAGTTTGTGTGTACATTGTGCCAAAAAATCACCCATAGGGATGACAAGGCAAAACTTACTTCCCATCTTTGAAAATTGAACAACAAGATCAATACCACTTGCTGCCAACAAAATTTGCAAAGTGCAAGGTGATAATGGAAGCTATGGAGTACAAATCCAAGAAGGTAGTGCTATTCAAAAGTGAATTAGGTAATCCATTGGAGATGGTAGTAAGCTTTGATCTAAAGCCCCAAGTGGTAAAGTAGATATGGAGGGCTTTGAGAGCCTCCCTTAGCAATCACTAACTCCAACAATATGAGGATTTCATGTTGCAACACATTATGTTTAAATTGGAGGCAATATGGAGGAGGCAAAAATCTAGGCATCAAGAGAAGCAATGGAAGGAAATGAAGAACCATTTGGAGTAGATCTTGAAGTAGTCATTTGTGCAATACAACCTTGATGGAGCCTTGTATAAACAAAATCTCTCTTGCTATGTGAGCTTCTACTTGGAGGTTTTATTGTGTAATAGAAGATGTGTTTGTGTTTTATTAGCTGCTCTTTGAGTATGGCAGCAATAGTTTTTAGAAGATCAAAGGAAGGAGAGAGAAAGGGAGACTTTGCCACCCTAGGACAATCCCACTGTGGTAATCCTGGAATGGCAGGTACCCCACAAGTCTGTTTTTTTGGCATTTTCGTTGTTTATATTCTTCCTAGATGGCCATACCATTTAGAAGGTTTGGAAATAATCTCTTGTTGTAGAGCTCTTAGTATTTTTGTTTTACATTTCTTCCTATACCTATCTCCATTGAACTTTCATTGATAAAAGTCATGGACAAAGTGAATTGTGTGGTTCCTAAGATAGGCAGGCCCATGTTTGGAACAGAAATGACCCTAAGACTTCTGTCATTTCAGGATATATAGGAATACAAATTAAGGATCCTTTTGGGTTGATGGCTTGGGCCATGTCAATTGGAGCGCATTAATTAAGTCTCAATCTAACAGGAAAACTTACTGTGGATCTAGTCAAGGAAATATATCACTACTTTACTGTGTAGTGTTACTAAAATTGATTGATAGCTGTTACATCATACATCGCCATAATGTTCCCTTGATGCTGTGCGTCCTGCCACACAACCCACTGAATAGACCAAGACCTGTCCACAAGTAAATTCTGTAAGCTTCAGATCATCACTGGCACACCTTAAAATACCCAGAGGTAGTAGCCCATATGAGCCAATGACCCAACATGTGATATGAGCAAATAATACCTATATCTGATTGTAGTATTGCTTACCAAAACAAAGAAGATGACAACAAAAATAATCCCCAGAATTCGGCCATCTCTTTTGATTTCTTGTGCTGCACCTCCCCTACCATTCCCAAGTTCCCAAAGACAGTTTGCATGAAATAAATCCAAACCAGCAAAGGGTGAATCAACCTATTTTTCTGGTTAATGTGACTACAAAGATTGTATCATGGGAGATCCAAGCATAGGATCTCAGTTGCAACCTGAACACAAATTGTTGTGATTGAAATTGAAAAGTGCCAATAATGGGAAGTATGCAGCATATGATCCACCTTGCTACTTTGATGATGGAAATTATGCTAGTTTTCTTGCATTGGTGTGTTGCAAATTGCAAGGACAAAATACATACAAAACTTACTTGCAAGATTGGCAATTGTAGCACTTGATGGATGCATTATTTGAGTAAGTGAGGCAGTCAGGGTTGGAGCTGTTAGACCCAGTGCTTGTGTCAAAATTTGAAGGACTCACAATTGTGTAACCACACCTACATCCACCCCATGAAATGAGATTAGTGAAAGAAAACTATCAGTCAAAAGACACTGCAGTAGCACAGGCACCTCAGATTCCACATATTTCTAGTCAGGAAGGAACCTGCAAAAACCCAGGATATAGAAAAAAAAAAGCCATACTTGAAAATAAGCATGATCAAATTTTAGCCCCAGATTCTAATAAGTCAACAATCTCACTATTCAGTACCAAGAATTTTCCCAAGCAGCAGAGGATCTCCAGATCATTAAGGTCTGGGATGGCAGATTATGTCATTTTTTGGGCCACATTATATGACAGGATATACGATGTTATATCCAGTGATGATATACACTTGTAATAGTGCGCGACATGCATCTGTTGAACATGAATTTTTCTAAAACTTCACTGAATCTGCCACCCCAGACTTTAATATCATGGAATGGCCTCTCCATGCCCATCAAGTTGGGTGCATTGCCTAGCTTGCCCTAACAGGCTCACCCAACATAAATGGGCAGGGCTTGACCATTCCATAGTACATTTCAGCAAAGCGAACCAACTCAAACCAGTAAAAGCAAAGCCATGAATGTGCTAACTGCATTAGAAATCTCACTCTGTTGGAGGTCGGCAGCAGCCAGATTGGATAGGATTCAGGTCAGAGTTGTAGTAATCTGCTGCTGACTGCAGTTCAAAAATTTCCAACCCAAAAGAAAAAAAGATGAGGGAATACACTACCTGATGGGAGCCAGAGAGTGAACCACAATATGAAGTTGGAATCTGAAGGGCATATATACAAACCCAAGAGCTGATGGTTGCAACATACCTGAATGTTATTTAACTCATCACAATTGTTGCTGCTCTCTATGCAGCTTTGGATGTGCACCCAATTTGTTGGATTATTCAGCTGTAACCAACAACTCCCCATGAAAATGAATAATAGAAAGTGAATAAATCAACCCATATAATTCAAGTAAAAGAATTTGGTTCAGAACTTTCAAGAATGTGGGGTGGATGACAAGGGGAGTGTCTCGAAGGCTGTACCTTATGCCGAATAAAAGGAGAATAGTCATTAAGTGTGTATTCCTGAAACCTGTGTCAACATCCATAGCCAGGTCAAAAATACACTGACGATTGCTTCTATCTTTACTGGCAAAAGGGTGTGGGATCAAAGAAACCCCAATTTGTACAAATTGTCACCAGAAAGAATTGATAACTTACTGTTGTCCGGCAACTGAATATCCACCTCCTTGAGCTGTCACTACAAAACTGCATCAATAATGAAAATTCAATACCATTAAGATACAAAACTGAACAAATATACACAATTCAAGAAAGAAAAAGACTTCTTTGTGCCAAAGAAATGACTAAGGTTGCCACTCACAGGATCAGAATCATGTTTTGAACAGATAGTAGAATTGCCTCTATAAGAAAACAATTTACACCTTTCACCATAATCAAACTCGGATATCCCAGGAAGAGAAAAAAGAAAAGAAAAAAAGATTGTTCTCAGGTATTTCATCATAGGGGTTAATACAAAAAGATAAATCCTAGAATCCTAACCCCTGGACTCAAAACTCACCCTAACATTAAAAAGATACCTGTGAACCCTGGAACCTTGCAATCAGAAACCTTAAATTGTTATGCAACTTTCCTGGTATCATGATATATCTGAAAATGGGTTGAGAAAGCTTACATGAAGACAATAAATCCCGCAAGTATAAGGAGGATCATCAGCATCAAAACCAGGTACTGTGAGGTTCCCCGTTAAGAAAAATAATATCACGTTGGATGGTTCAACATCAAATTACATATGAAGTTCAACCAGAATCTACTACAACAGTTAGACTATTGTCAACTGGGAAAACTGACAAACATATGATGATACCTTTCTGGCCGGTATCTTGAAAGAATCAATTTTATGAACTTCACCTTTTCCAGCACAGCAAAATTTGCAACTTCTTATGTGTAAGCTGCTAAGTAATCTTCCACAAGGTTTGAACTTTGAACCCTCATTACTCAATCTGATTTCTTGCACTAAACTCTGTTTATTTCCTGCTGATAAATGCAGAGCTCATTTGGATACAGTATAAAGGAGCGGAACAAATGCAGAGGAGGCTCCAAACAATCCCAAGATTGACCTGTATTTCCATCAACCACCAGTGAAATATACCTTCTGATAAGCACAAACTCCAACAGAAATAACCCACCACGACAAAAGCATAATCCCAGCTGGCTACAGACTAAAACAGTAACAGGCAGATAAAAATAAAAAGGTCATCCAACAGGCCAGATTTTAAGTGGTATATTACTGCTTGTCTAATGCGCAAATATTACTTCCAAAATATCAACCCAAAACCTTAGATCCAGGATCAGAACATTCAAAGACCAAGACATAAGGGGAAAAAATTAAAAATGGCAAGAGAGATTAGATGGAAATCCCATCTGGAGCTTACACAATTAAAAAAAAAATGGCAATCACAAAAACGGGTGCTCTCAAAGACTTTTCACAGTCTCCATGCCTCGATGCCAGCCATATTCCAATCCCAATAAGTGCCACTGACAGTAACTGCACTCAAATGGTTCACACAATCACTCCCACTTTCCAAGATCACTATCTTTGTTCATGATAAACTTCAAATCTCAACTACTCCAGACTACTTGAAATTTGAATAGAGTATATATATATAGCAAGAGAGAAAATTTCCAGCCCTATCAAGAATTTTCCCATTCATCAGATATGCAAAAAACTGTTCATAGACTGCAATCCCCTCCGCTTCAACAATGACATGATCAAGAAAGGGCGGAAAAAACAGCAAGGACAGAAATTATGTACCTACCAGACCAAGAATGTTTATCAACTTGATGAAGTTTGAACTTCTAGTGCTTGGTGGCGCACTTAATATTTTCGGACTGTATGCACTCTCCATCATATCACAAGAGTAGTAGAGAGAGACTTGAAAAGTAGTGGCCGGAAAACTGTAGAGGTTTTTTTTTTAGTCAGAGCATCATGTTACAAAAGGTTAGTTCTTGCAGAATCACTTGGTGCAAATTGCAGGTTGCAGAATCAGTCAGTTGTGCATCCATCTTACAAAGTAAAAAGCTTGCTTGCAAAATCATGAGTAGTTGTTTATCATTGCTGTGATCCTGTCTAGAATTCTGTGCATGTCCTGGAAACAGGAGCTTATAATCTGCCAAACAAAGCTGTAAAAGATTTCATGAATCTACACTCTGATCAGTGAGTCCTTCGACAACCCAAGTCTCATGTCCCTCCATGACTTGATAAATTCAAAATTTCCATTTCCGAATTCAAGGTTTTGTGGATAGGTACCTTGAGGTGAGATTCGGCGAACTGGTTTGGTCAGAGAGAGGGCCCTTCCAGCTCAATGCAAGATGAAAACTTGTATAACTTCAAGTGCTTCTGATACACGCTTGCACTCCAGCTCAAGAAGCTCTCTCTCCTCTGCAAAACAGAAACTCATTGATAGTGGGCTCTGAGCTCTCCTCCCTGGCCTCCAAATTTGGGCGAGGATTTGGAGCAAAAGAGAAAGAAAAGGATTGTCCCTATCTATCTTTCTCGTGCTAGGAAAGTCTAGAATGGCACGATCCATGGCCTGCGAATGGTGGTATCTATGTACCTATCAGCTAGGCAAGTTTTACAGCACTTGCACTGGAATACTGGTTCAACAGCAATTTTGAGGGCTGGGTTTTCTTCCCAGAGAACACAATCTTGGGTGAGATGGATTGCAAGAAAACAGCCATTGCTGTCAAGCAATCACTGGGAGTCAGACTGCCAGCGACCTGAGCAAACAAAAATTTAGCAACTCTGACAACTTCAATTTGTTACACGTCTGAAAAATTCGACAACTGGACTACAATGTGGATTTTTTCTTGAGAAGACACAGTAATTCCATCGCTAGTTTTCACAGTTAATCGTAAGCTGCCAAGCGACATACCAAACGAGAGAAAGAGAGAGAGAGAGAACACACACACACACACAAGAAAAAGACCCCAAAAAAAGAGAAAACGGCCCGAGACTTGACCTAAAGCTCTGATCACAACTGCATCTCGCACACGGATCACCCCGTGCACATTCCAGAGAACATAGCTCACAGATAACCGAGCCAGAGCTCTACCACATACAAAGATAGGGAGCACCTGGCAGCAAGCGCCTAACACTACAAAAAGAAAGCCAACAATGAGAAGAACAAGAGGAGAAATGTACCCACCAGTTAAGCCAAAACTCCAAAGCTTTCAAGACCAAGGGAAAGAAAAAGATTTGAGGGTTCGACGAGATCTTCTCCGAGAGATTTTCTTTTTCTTTGCAAGAAGACCATTGGAAGAAGAAGAGGAAGAAGATGAGAAACAAAACTGCCAGAGAATGGAAGAAGCAAAGCGCTCGCACCAAAAATGCATGCGTGCGGGCGGGCGGGGACTGACTTTCCTTCTCGTGCATGAACTTTACATCCACGAAGACACAACTGACAATTAATAAAGTATTGAGAGATTTGTCGCAGATTATGAGAGCCAGAGAACCAAGCACCGGCACAAAATGCGGGAACTGGCTATTACTTGGGTATAATCTTTTCATCCACGAAGACACAACTAACTATTAATAATTATAGACATTCGTCGCAGATTTTGAGAATAAAAAGAAAATCACAAAATGATGCGGGGACTGACGACTTGTACTTGGGTGTGGACTGTTCATCCGCAGGTGAGTATAAAATAAATCTAGAGACACGGAGAGAATCGAGACGGGGTCAAGCGGCGTTGGGGATTGCGATTCCGTAACTGCAAGGCTACAATCATGGCGAAAAGCAAATTGCGGCTGTGGACCCACAAGCCTACCTTAAGCGGTGGAAGAGAAGCCGCAACCAAGAAGGCAAAATGCTCATGCGACCGACCGATCGCATTGCTCCGCAACTGCTAAATTTCTTTATTTTTTCACTTTTTTTGGGGTTGCATCCGGCTCTCTTTGTCTCTTCCGAAAGAAAGAGTTTTTTTTTTAAAAAATTCAGTGCTGAATTTTTGCAATGTGGGTAGGTTAGCGGGAAAGAAAAAAAAAAGGTATAATATAATGGTCGTAGATTCCCTCGTGTTTTGTTTGAAAAATTGGTGTCAAATTTCATGGAATGGGTTTTATTGTGGAGAATGTTGTCACATTTATCTCTGCTGCTGCCTACTGTTGTCACAGTTCTTTACAGATGTGTCCCCAATTGATACAAACTCTGGAGAAAATTAGTGTTTTTTCTTGGGAATGTTTTCATGCAAACAGCGTTTTTCTTTTTTTTTGGGGGGGCGAATTTTCACCATTTTTCGAAACAAAAGACCTAGCAACAGGTACCCAAAACATTTATATTTTTAAAAGCCAAAAAATTTCAGATTTTGAAAAAATAATTAAATTTTGCCATATTTTTACCATAGGTTCCAGCAGATAGCCACAATATTCAAGGATTTCTAAAAAGTTCTACTACTAGCAAATCTGCACTGGTGCCAAATCTGACTAGATCTTGTAATTAATTAATGCTTACGAGTCTAGCAACATCCCCAAACTTTTTAAAGAAAAAACACTGAAAGGAAAATGTTAGAAAATAATGGCAATGATCCTTGAATGATTTAATCAAATCTGACTGTAAATCAAATATGAAATATAAATATTTAATCATCCTTCTATTTTTCTTGCTAGTAACAAAAACCAATATAGAAATCTGGTAATTTTATACTCCTTTTTTTTCCTGATTTTTTGGCAATTGAAACCTCCAAAAATAACTTCAGTTTTGAACCTTCATTTTTTAATTCATCTTTTGGCAAACTTTTACCAGCAAACAAAAAAGGCTGTGTGAGTGGGGTCTCCATGTGGGAATGTAGATATCAAATGTGAAGAAATGAGGAGATATGTGATGTGTTGTTCAAAGAAGTGGGGCTGCTGAAAAAGGTTTCTTGTCAGTTTAGACTTTGTCTAATATACCTTTTGGTGGATTTCTATTTGTGTTATTATTATTTAGTTTTTGGTGGACAAATTATTATTATTATTTGGTTTGTTTGTTTTTGGTTACCAAATAGGCTTCTTTGATTAGCCCATTGGGCAATCACTGAAGGGAAAAAACGAGACCAAGCTTTTGATATTTTCAAAATAGATACGTCATATTCTTTCCATTTGGCTTCCCTATATAGGTTCCAAGAGTTCTCAAAGGACATGGGAAAAAGAGCAGGGTTCTTACAAAGAATTATGGGAACACATGGAAACTTAAAAGAACAATTTGACAACATCATAAAGAACAATTGAGAACATGATAAGAACCGCATGAAGCTCAAGATCCAAAATAAACATTCCTCTGCCTAGCTCCCGTGGAAGACAGTCAAATTCACCAACAATTTTTATTTGACTCACTTTTTGGTCAACAATGTTTAGCTCTGTGTAGAGTTGTTAGGTTCTATCACAAGATTTGACTGGTTTCTTCCAATTTCTAGGGTAAATAAAAAATATCATACTTGTTCAAAGTAATTTTTTTTGTTAATAACAAGAATCCTCACTCTCTCTTAAGAGCTGCTAAGCTCAAAACCAATGTGGGACAACAAAACATGGCAAACAAAAATTTAACATGTAAAAATCGATGTGAAACATTAAAACATGTAGAACAAAAATCTAGCATGCAAAACCACATTGAACCACATGAGGTGTAAAAGACAAGCCCAGAACTGCATGGAACAAAGCTCATTCAGGTTGTTTAGCATCTCTCACTTCCCCTCAGCCCCAAAAGAAATTAAGCACAAACTAATTAAAAAGAATTTCATCAGATCCAAAAGAAAACACAAACACCACCTAAGCCTAGTTTCTAGTGAGAATTACTAGAGAATTTATGACATTTCACTCACATCCAAATCTTCTTTGTCTTCAGTCAGGATTCCATCCTGATTCAGAACCCCAAGGATCCCCCTTGCCTGCGCCCCAGCCCATCCAAAGATAGGTAGATAATAATGTATTAGGTAACTGGTGAGAGGAGCCGGATTACCAAATATAGTGGAGGTGCGAATGGGTCGAGACTATTTCAGTAATACAGCTCCTCTCGCCTGGGCATAACCGGTGTCCAGACCAATGAAAACATGACTAAGAACTAGAGGAGAGAAAGGAGAAAATTATGTGTTATACCCCCCCTCCTCTGGACCCAATGAGCAAGGGACACTTTGGACAATGCAGTCCAGAAACCAGTTATGTTAATTAAGAAAGTATTGGAGTCATAAGCCAAACTTGTTTGGGATTCTCTTGAATCAATTGTGATGCCAAGTGAAGTCCATTAAGTGGACCATCTTTTTTAATGAAATGAATTTCTGCAGACCTTTTCCAAGATGAAACAAATGGGTGAAAGCACAGTGACCAGTTTTGGGGTCATATTAAGGTACCTTTTTCAGGTTTTCCCTTAAGTGATACAGACAGCCATCTCCTGGTACCACTTTTGGCTCTGCCAGATTCACTTATAATGTGAATGTGATTCAACCATGGGAACACTCTTTGTCATGTGAATGAACAGTGGGGAAATCAATAACGCTCTGGAACAGGCCCCCATAGAGTCCAGTATCACCTAACAGAAGGGTAGTTCACCCTACAGGGTGTGGCCCATTCCGCCCTAGGTCGAAGGGACCTTGCCGGGCCCATGCCATAGTATCTAAAAAGCAAAGATTGCCTGTTGAGGGTCCCCTGTCGCCTGATTGGGAGGCCGACTTGGCAACCAATTCTGTGCATAGACTTAGACACCTAATTTTGAGTCTATGGAATGGGCCCATGCCTGTTTCTGCCAGGCTGGCCTATTGGCTGCTTGCCTGGCGGAGAGCCTCCACAAATGCACAGGAAAACTTCCACTCGGCCTCAGAAAGGGTCTGACCGCAAACGCTCCAATAAGCCCATATGTGAACCAACTTGCATATCAGCTCCGCGCAGCAACTCATCTCCATCCAGGATAAAATTTATAAGGGTAGAGGGCAATAAAACAAGCCATTGGAGGGCAACAATAGCTTGCTGAACAGTGAAGGAACAAGTGCAACCTTGCACATCAGCCTTGTAGTTCAGCCTCCATGCCAATCTAGCTGGTAAGCTTTGCAGCTGGCCCAACTAACTTTGTGTGCACTGAGTCGTTTGCAGATTGCAAATATATTTGTGAAACAATGAAAACAAGACATTAGAGTTATTTGTAAAGTCACCCTATCTTTGAGCATCCTTTCACCCCATTACAACATGGGCAAAATCTACCCCTCTTTTTTGTGCCTTTAATTTGGTTTTAAGGTTTGTATGATCCATATCCAGTGTTCACCTTTCATGATTGATCTCTTTGTAATGTTGCTCAAGGATTTGGACAATTCAAGCTTGGAAAAGGCATGGCTACCAGAACCAAATTAGATGCTTGAGGACGTTTTGCCTCCCCATCCCTACCCGGGGACACCAAGTTGTTGATGCATGGGTACACATCTTGTTGTATTCCTTGTAGGAAGCATTTGCATTTGCGTTTTTTGTGTTTTAATTGCACACTTTGTTGCTTCAATTCTTTGCTCCGCTCATTGTAATTATTCTTGGTGCAAGTAGAACTTTCATCTTCTTTACAACTTAATCTTTGGACTACGTGTTTTCTTATTGAATCTTCTTTACAACATATTTTTTGGATTGTATGTTTTGTTGTCTTCTTGATTTTTGGTGTGTATTTTATTTTTGATTTTTTAATTTGCAATGTGTGTTTTTTCATCTCGTCCAATTTCAACATTGTTTTCCATCGCCCATAACCATGTCTAATGAGGAATTCTTTTCAAAACATACAATAGTGATGGGGGCGACTCATCAATGGCCCACGGCCTTCAAGAATTAACTCCACCACTGCCAAAGGAAAGAATGTTGCAATGGTGGCATGAAGTGCGCATGAGGCAAAATTGTGTTGTTGTTTAGATGGCTTTTGTTTTGGTATACTCCAAAGGAATGGACACAAAAAGTTGTTGAGATCAACGGGTTGTTGAAGGTGCAATCTACATTGTCAAGGACAAGCACCAACCCAAGTACAAATGCCCATGTTGTGAGAAATTGTGGGGAAGCAAACTTAAACTACATCACCACTTCTTGGCAACGCTAAGCCTAGGCATGAAGGCCATCAATGATCTCAAGTCATGGTTCATTGTTGTGAAAGCATCGTAAAGTACAAACATGTGTGGGGCAATAAGTAGTTGGGCACTTGTACCCAACAAGCCTTGAGGAAATGCACAATTTGTGTCTTCAAACCAAGAACAAGGTTTGTCCCCACCAATTACACCATTCGAGGTTCACTCGAAATCTACATGCAACATCAAAGAAGTAATTTCGACCTCAACATTGTAACCCAACTCGCCACATGTAGAACCCTACTTCATTTCAACATTGTTCAATTATCAAAAGAAAATGCATGGCCTACAAAATCATCTACATCCATGCAACAACAAAATAGATCCACAAATCAAACTATTGTTCCAATTCAAACACCTTGCCAATAGAAACAATGCACTTGCAACAAACTTTTGAAGTAAAGAATTTCAAATTTTTGGACCTCAATTATCATCCATAGCACATGTGGCAAATCATGGATGTTGTCTGTAGGACCTTTCTTGGTTCTATACAATAAGAGGAAGAGTTTTAATGCAATCCCTCCTTATTTTAGCCTAATTGGCATGAGAAGACAATATTGTAATCCAAGATTTTCCTTGTGATGGTAGATGTAGGATACGATAAAAAACAACTACAATAATATCATGGGATTTATAACACATTTGAATATTAATGGGTGCAAATATTCAAAAACTTACCCATTGTGAAAGCCAATCATGATGAATTCAACCTCGTTGCTAGGAGTTGGTTGGTAAGTTCCCATTTCTCAATTTTAAATTGGATTCCAAAGAACTCCCAAAAAACCAACATTTCCCCCAAGAAGCTTGTGTTTATAAAATCCCTCAAGAAAAAATGGATTGTCATGGGTTTTAATCATTTTACGCATTTAGGATATTATGGTTTCTTTTCTTAAAGAAAAATAATACAATTATAAGGTTTTCCTTGTTATTCCTCATGGAATTATTTCCTCCCCAACGTAGCTTCAAGGAGGAAAATAATTCCCAAGAGAAATATTTGTTGTGTGGCTTTGGGGAACTATTTCCTCTCCAGAATTGCCCTAGGTAGGAAAATAGTTCCCTGAGGAGACATTTGTTGTGATGCCTCAAAGCACTATTCCTCCCAAAAGCTATCCTAAAGAGGAAAATAGTTCCTTGGGGAATATCTTTTATTTTGCCCTAGGGAACTATTTTCCTACTCAAAATTTACCTTGGAGAGGAAAACAATTCCCCAGGCAAACATATGTTGTGATGTCCTAAGGAATTGTTTCCTCCCCGTAATCACCTCGGGGACAAAAACAATTCCATTTGGAGACATATGTTGTGATGCCCAAGGGAAGAACACAATTGCCCAGGGGAGACCTAAAATGTTTATGGGGGCATCAAATGTTTGGATTATATATATTTGTTTATATTGAATGTGATTTTTTTCATTCCCACAATATCATACATAAAAGATCCACTATGCTGCCAAGGATATCATGTGTCTATCAAACATGGGATTGATGGCGTACTTCAATTAGATTTCAAAAAGAGATGGACAAATGTTAGATTTGACTAAAGTTAAGTTGGTTGAGGAATTATTTGAATGGGACATTCATGATACTCTTCGGTGCCTTGCCTCCTCCAATTTGAAAGTACAAGGGATGGCATTTCACAACATACCAATCAAGGATGATGAATGGTTGAACCCATTTTATTCCATGGGTCAAAATTTCTTGGACCCTCACAAAATCATGAAGACGTTGACAAGCAACTTTGTGTATGATTATCTCCTTGATTCATTCCCCACAATGCTTCCACTAGAACTTCGACCTATAATGGCAACAATTCTATAGTAGTTGGGTCTTAAACTATTAATAAACCCTTGGGATGGATTTAATAGTCTAGGGGTAGAACCCTTTGGTACAATGGCTCCCATTATATTACAATTATTACAAGCCAAATTCCTTTGTAACTTTGGTGGGTGGAGAGATTATGTGGACTTCATCATTGACTTGCGACAATTTTCCATAACCATCAAATTAAACACATATGCAAGGAAACAAAAATTGGAGTGAACGAAATTGTTTTTCCATTTAGTCCAACTACGAACACTTGGGCAATGGGTGCAACAACACAAAGACATGTGGTGCATCTATGGTTAAGAAAACCATTTGAGGATCGAACCATGGCTACAAAATCCTCAAAGGAGGTTATGGTTGAAAGAGAGAACTTGGATTTGTGTATGTAGTTTACAATAAGTTGTCCACCTTCATTGCTCAAGCAATTTGACCTTAAGATATATCTTCATTAAAATAACTAGAGGATTTGTATTATACATTCACAATGTTTGATACAACTTGCGACAATGCATTATGGGATGGAATGAACACCTTCATTGCCAACAACGTTACGAAATGAGCATGTGAGTGTGAGCATGAACGTGTGAACATGAACTTGTGAGCAAAAATGGATATTTTTGGAATATTTTAAGGTTGTGGATAAAATATTCTTAGAATATCTATATGCCATGTAGGAATAACATGGAAATTATTCTTCCACATCTACATGGATGAAAGTAAAAAATGGATGAATTTTTTGGATGAAAGTTAAACATCAATGAATTTTTTGTATGATAATTACAAGTTGACGAATAACTTGGATGAAAATTCAACATGTTGAAATGTATGTATGGAACTAATTCCAAAATAGTTATGTCAGATGAAAACCACATCTACATGGATGAAAGTTACAAAAATGATGAAATATTTTGATGATCGTGGAACATGAATGAACTTTTGGATGAAACTTCCAACTAGTTGAGTGTATAAATTAAAGAAATTCCAAAATAATTATGATGAATGGAAATCATTGGATTCACATAATTTTCATGTCCAACTTCATCCACAAAAAAGGGTGCCAAAGGTGAAACTCGAAGGAGCTACATTACAATGTAAAAGGGTGAAACTATAACTTGTGTCAATAAAATCAAGTCACACAATAAATCAAGGGTGGGAAATCCACATAATGATGGAATGGGAAAATGCTTGAAAAATTAATGAAAATTATCATGGTGAAGAATATTTTCATTTCTGTAATAGAATAAATTACAAAAGAACAGAACCCATAACAATCCTATTTAACAACTATCGTAATGACACTACAAGCTAATTTACCTTAGGACTTTAACACGATCTAATAATCTATGAACCTCATTCCAACTCTAGGATAGATAGTCGATGATTGATTTGCTAATCCCAGAATACATGGCATATTGCAAAATGTAATATAAGTGCTTACGCCATACCCACAGCCCACACTTGTTGAAGGACAAAACCATCATGGAAAAAAAAATCCATGCAATTACAAGCTGAGTAATCACTAATCATTACCTTATATTGCTTCTGGTTTTTTGGCAATCTTGAAAGGAGGCAATATATCTGTCCATATCATGGAAGAGGATGTTTAAGGGAGTTAACAATTTGGCTTCAAGAGTTCATCTCACCTCCCACTTGTTTTCTTGCATAATGGATAATTTGAATGTGCCGGGATAACGAATCTTCTTCCCATTCCTTGATTTTGGCCAAGCATCAGGATCTAATGGCTTATAAACATGGGCATAAGTACCATTGCCAAAGAGGTTTCAAGGGGCACATGCGAAGGGTGGTTCACGGTTACAGATATGTCGTCTCCAACTTGATTAACGAGGAGACATCTTGGCTTCTCCAAAAGTAAGAAACCAACCTCCTCTAATGCCACCACTTCAATTTGAGTGAGATTTGTCCTTACTTATACATGCCATAAGGAAAGCAAGGTAGGCCTATTGAGTGCATATTTCTTGATTGTCCCTCCTACACAATGTAGAAGGTCATCATGACAAAAGAAAAACTTATGTAGCTCAATTGATACACCTTGGGCTGCAAACTAATAACCAAAATAACATGGAACAAGAATGCTGAACATGTTGCAATAATGTTTAGTGTTTTTTTGCAATGTTGAACAATGATTTTTTGACTTTAAGGGACAACATTCAATTTGCCAAATGTTGTCCCCATAGAAGCACTCAAAAACCTCCATTGTGGGTGATAACAAGATCAGGGCTATTAGTCTCCCCCACATCCACAGCTGATGATTATTAGTTGATCAGAGCCATTGGATTGGCCACTTTCGAATAAAAAAAGTTCACTCGATCATGTTGGTGTGAATCTACTTCTAACCCAATTGGAAGGTTTACCTTATGTTCAAATATCCAAGCATTTCCTCAGCTTCCAAGTGTGATATTTTAACGGAAAGACCAAAGCTTGAGGTGTACTTGGTAACTATAGCAACAATTTGGACTGGATCCCCAAACTAATTGTCCCTAGGCAAGCACAATTCATTCTTGTCCAAATCGGTCCCAAAAACACCTCCTTATAAAGAGGCATAATACAATGAGGACTACTTGAATGTTCGCATGTAATTATCAGACATTATAGCAAAGATGCAAATAACCCTATTGCTAGATTATTGCAACCAAATTTTATGGATTATTTCATATAAGTTACAAGTTGGCATATCAAAGAGAATTTCTACAAGCACATAAAATGAATGAAGTTAAAATTTAAGCAGGATAAATGGAAAATAAAATTTTAACAGAATAATCTGGAAGAATTTACATCCAACATGAAGTCTCCCCATTATCACACACGAAAGTGCTAGAAGCTTGAGGAGAAAGGGGGACTATTGTTGAATTGTTCTCTTTTAAGAATGATTATTGATAATGCAAAGGATTTGGGAATAAGTAACACATTTAAATGAAGGTAGAGAGGTGCAAATGCATTCCATGAACACTCAGGAGGAGGTAAACAATTTCTTAAACAATTCACTTGAATTTGTGACATAGGTGGGACAAGCCTAAACTTTATATTTTGTGTCATCCAAGAAGGATTCCAGGGCCTAGATTTTAATTCAATAGGCAAAATATTTGAATACAAGGAGGTATGTTTCTTGGAAAACTCAATTTATTCACAACATTGTAGATTTCAATTGACCTCTTCAAGTACCATAAAATAGGTTCCTTTTTCAAAGATTTTACTTTGAACCTTCTCTAATCCTGGATTTTACAGGGAAACATGGAACAATAATTGCAATAAGAATGAATTATTGAGTCAAGTTGGTTGGATTCTACAACCCCAAATGAGGTGGCTATTGTTTACATATATTGGTTTAGGGTATAAATTCCTTCTCTTTCACTCATGTAATGTTATGTCAAGATCATTTGTCTTAAGTTGTCTTTAACTCATTTTCTTAACAAGTCACAAAGTCTAAATGTCTACATCTAATTCATGTCATTCGTTGTTCTTGATTCTTTCCATTAGATTCGGTATGGTTGTTCTTAAAAATAATGCAAGAAATTGTTGTAAAGTTCAATGTATAAAATTCTAGCTTGAATTATGGATTATTTCATTTGAAACTCATTATAATTGAAATGCCGTTGCATTGAAATATCTATTTTATTTTAAGTCTATAATTGACTATAAGTTTCAGAATTGAGAATCCCTATGGTCGTTGTTGACCATTGGCATTTTGAAGGTTGAAATATTTTAAGAAAATCTAGTTCGTGGATGCACTATTTTAGTTGATAGTTGGTTGTTGTTGTCAAAAGTCAATGGCACCTTCTCCTTAATGTCAACGACTACTCTTTGTCAAATGTAATTTAGTTTCAGGTTACCTTAGGATTTAGATGATGTCCAAAATAAGGATTAAGAGCTTGTTTAGAAGTTATGGGTAGAACCTTATGGTCCTTGCTAACCATAGGGATCTTTTGTGTTGTGGGATGTCTTGAGGAGATTTTTAATTTTAAAAATCATTCATGTCTTGAGTCTTGTTTTGGATCCTATGGTCAACATCAACCATAGGGGAAAATGGTTCACAAATTGTGAAAACTTGATTAATATTACTGTAGACAATTATGGTCAGTAGGCATTTGCTAAGTAAACGTGGGAAATTTTTTAATTTTTCTATTGTTTTTTAACTTTAAAATAAATGGATTTGCAAAGAATAAAACTTTAAAATGAAGTTATGTTGCATTGGATATTGCTTTGAGAAGTTTACAATTGTAAGAATATTCATACAATTTGTTCAATTCCATTTGTTTGACATCAACCCCCCTACAATTGACATTGATTATAAGGTTTGTGGGTAGATGCACAATTGAGTGGCTCACTTTTATGATGAAGTAATGTTTTTTCCTTGGGTACCTTTTATTCAAATGCATATGGTGCTTAATATATCCTTAGGTCTACTATTTGGGACTTGGATTTAGATTAACAATTTTATTATGAAAAAAATTGTGTGGTTATTTATTGATAAAAAAAATTCATTTGTTAGTAGTAATAGAATTTTAAAGTCAAAAAATGTGGATTGGTCATCTAATTGGAACATCACAAAATTGAAAACTTTATGTTTATTCACATTCCAAATTTGTTATTGGGATTCAATATATGATGTAATACAAGATGTTAAACTCATATGAGGAATCTCTTCTTTGAAAACCTTAACCATTTAATAATTAAGGACTTTCAAATGGTTAAAATTTGATCACATTTTCATCAGTCCATATGAGTTACAATTTTTGTTTGTTTTTCAATTTCTTTGTCCCAAAAACATATGTTTTTGAAAGTTTTACATGGGTCATTATTCATATGGACTTTGTGGGTTTTTTTTTTTAAACTTCCAAATTCAAAAATGACATCAACTACATTAATTACAAGTTTTCACATAAATTTGGGAAGGTTTGACAGTGATTGAATATGTATTATTTTAATATTTTAATACTAATATTTTTTAAAGTAATAATAATGTCCATTTGAATCATTTTAAATAATCTTGCATGGACTTATAAAGAGTGTAAATCTGCTAATATTGAGCCACTTGATCATGCATTTATTGGAAATAACTTGAAAACAAGCAAGAAATGAAAGCTTCAAGGTTCATGAAATGGAACAATTGTATTAACTAACAAGAAGATTACAAAGGTTGTATGCTTCAAATGCTACAATCACAAA
>Ga0116231_10002250_pt1 | contig 40335 bp, 37 predicted proteins | sample S1TSphgellanicum_2_FD_89695 | JGI IMG/M metagenome (GOLD analysis project Ga0116231, IMG submission 89695) | Host-associated microbial communities from peat moss isolated from Minnesota, USA - S1T2_Fd - Sphagnum magellanicum MG | ecosystem: Host-associated > Plants > Peat moss > Unclassified...
AGTCAGCGGGTTTGTGACCGATTTCTCAATGTGTCCCTGGAGTTCGCCGGCTCCGTACCGTTCGACGACTACTTGCGCCGCTCAGTACAGCGGCAAACGGCGGTCGTGGAAACCTACCCTGGATCAATTTCATCGGTGGCCCTCAAGAATCTGGCGGTGAGGGCCGATAAATGGTCCGTGCCACAAGGTGCACGAGGTCACCTGGAGTTCTTCATCGAACGAATGGTGGGGGCCCGGATCGCTCCTACGACGGTATTGCAATGAGAGCAAGCACACAATATTCAAACACGCAGAAGCGTGCATCGCGGTCGGCCGAGGAGGATCAACTCCCCGTCGACCAGATGCCGCAACAGGACTTGGTCCTCAAACATGCCGATCTGGTCAAGCGCATCGCCTATCATCTCGTGAGTCGCATGCCTCCGAACGTGGAGGTCGACGATCTGATCCAGGCCGGCATGCTCGGGCTGTTGGACGCCGCCAAACACTATTCGGCGAACAAGGGCGCGAATTTCGAGACCTATGCCGGGATCCGCATTCGCGGCGCCATGCTCGACGAGGTCAGGAAATCTGATTGGACCCCGCGCTCGGTGCATCGAAACATGCGCGAGATGGCGGACGTGATCCGCCGGCTCGAAAACGAGAAGGGCCACGATGCCACGCCCGCGGACATCGCCGGCGCCCTCGGGGTTTCGATCGAGGAGTATCACAAGCTGGTGCAGGACGCGGCGAGTTGCCGGCTGTTCAGTTTCGATCAGATGGGCTCGAGCGACGATGAATCGAGTCCCGCGGACAATGCCCGCGACGAGCGGCCGGGTCCGTTCGACAACATCAAGGACAACGGCTTCCGCGAGGCGCTGGCGAGCGCGATCGGCTTGCTCCCGGAGCGGGAAAAGCTGGTGCTTTCGCTGTACTACGACGAGGACATGAACTTGCGCGAGATCGGCGAGGTCCTCGAGGTGTCGGAGTCGCGTGTTTGTCAGATCCACGGCCAGGCGCTGGTGCGCTTGCGGGCACGCTTGGCGGAGTGGTTATCGCCAGACTGATGTATGGATATTCTCAGCATCGCCGGCATCGTTCTCGCGCTGGTAGCGATCATCGGCGGTGCGATCTTGAAAGGCAGCGGCGCCGGCGCTCTGGTCGGCAGCGGGGCCTTCGTGATCGTCGTCCTAGGTACGCTCGCGGCCAGTCTCGTGCAGACGCCGCTGGCCACGTTCTTGCGCGCCTGGAAGATCATCGGCTGGGTGTTCATGCCGCCGGCGAGCAATCCGAAGGCCGTGATCGAGAAGATCGTGGAGTGGAGCAACATCGCCCGCAAGCAGGGGTTGCTCGGGCTGGAACCCGCAGCCGAGGGTGAGAAGGACGGGTTTCTCAAGAAGGGGCTGCAAGCCCTCGTCGACGGCGGTGAACCCGATGCGATTCGCTCCGGTATGGAGATCGAATTGGACACCATGGAGCATTTCGACACGCAAGCGGCCAAGGTCTTCGAGGCGATGGGCGTGTATTCGCCGACCCTCGGCATCATCGGTGCGGTCATGGGACTGATGGCCGTCATGTCGAATCTGACCGATCCGTCGAAGCTCGGCCACGGCATCGCCACAGCATTCATCGCGACGATCTACGGGATCGCGTTCGCGAATCTGTTGTTTCTGCCCATGAGCAACAAGCTCAAGTCGGTGATCCACGGGCAGACCCAGGTCCGGACGATGGTCATCGAAGGCATCATCGCGATCGCGCAGGGTGAGAATCCGCGCAACATCGAGACGAAGCTCAATGGCTATTTTCATGATTAGGCTTTGATATGGCCCGCAAGAAGAAGCACGAGGAACACGTCAACGCGGAGGCTTGGGCCATTCCGTACGCCGACCTCGTGACTCTGTTGTTCGCCTTGTTCACGGTCATGTACGCCGTTTCCTCGGTCAACGACGGCAAGTTCCGAGTGCTCTCCGATTCCATGATCGCCGCGTTTCACGGCACTCCCACGACTCCCAAACCGATCAATCTCGGCGAGAAGGAGAGCGGCAAGGGCGGCGATCGGAAACTGGTGGGAGTAAAGCCGACCGTGCTGTTGAAAATCGATCCGGCGACGCAGATCGCCCCGCCGCCCGACCCGAACACGCCCTTGATCGGCAACAAGGGTACGCAGACCGAGGATCCGGCAAGCTTCAGCAAAATGCAGCAGCAAGTACAGGACGCGATGCAGTCGCTGATCGACGCGAAGACGGTCTCGGTCACGCGGGAGAGCCTCTGGCTCAAGGTGGAGATCAACACCGATATGCTGTTTCCGAGCGGTTCCGCCGGTTTCTCCGATCGAGCCCAGCCGGTGCTGGACAAACTCGCCGCCGTGCTCAAACCGTTTCCGAATCCTATCAGGGTCGAGGGGCACACCGACGACCGTCCCATCCGCACGGCGGAGTTTCCGTCCAACTGGGAGTTGTCGGCCGCGCGCGCCGCCAGCGTCGTGCATGAGTTCACCAAGGCCGGAATCGGTCCACTGCGCCTCGAAATCGTCGGCTTCGGCGAATACCGACCCTTGCAGGCCAACGATTCGGCCGCCGGCCGCAATGCCAATCGGCGCGTCGCCATCTTGATCAGCGAACAGACCCCCGCCAATGCCGCGATGGGTTCGGTCCAACCGAAAGCTTCGGTCGAGACGAAGGGGAAGAGCGATGAGTGAAATCGACCGCTTGAGCCACGAAGGACTTTATCCCGCGCTGCCGATTGCGGATAAGCGCGAATCCGGTGGGGGCGCCGACCAACAGCCCCGAAACCACGCCGGTCCCATTGCCGCGAAGGTGGAGACCGAACACCCGCGGGAATCCGCGAGCGGTAAAGAACAGAAAACCACCATCGACGAGTACGCATGATGATTCATCTCACGATCGATCCCGCTCTATTGGTTGCCGCCCTGGCCTCGGGCTTCGCACTGCTCGCCGTCGCCTTGGCGGCGCATCAATGGCGCGTCGCGCGCCGGCTGCAACAGCGCTGTCTGCTCCTCGAAACCGAATTGCTGGCGCTGCGCCGGAATCTCGACGACGCGGGCTCGGCGACCGCACTCGCCGAGAGCAAACTCAAACGCGTGGAACAGGATTCATCCCTGCTGTCGGACCGCATGACGGCACTCGAGTCACGGGCGGAGAGTCCGTCTTTCGACCAGGCGATCGATTCGGCACGACGCGGCGCGGAACCCGACAAACTTGCGCAACGCTTCGGCTTGAGCCGCGGCGAGGCGGATCTCGTGACCCGGCTGCACGGCCGGACCAAGACACGCTGAGTCAACTCGCTAAGTCTCGCGCAAGTCCAAGGTCACGGTGCCGGCGCGCCGCAGATCGAGTTCGTGCGGCTCGTCGCGGAAGGTTTCGAGCAATGCCGCTTTATACCAGTCGCGCATCGACGGCAGATCGAGCAGCCGCTCGCCGTAGGCAGCCGCTTCGGGCGCCAAGGCGAGCCCGTAACTCTGCACCCGAAATGCCACGGGTGCATAGAAGGCATCGACCGCGCTGAATGCGGGTCCGGCGAGAAAAGGCCCGCCAAAGCGCGATAGCCCTTCGCTCCAGAGGGCCTCGAGCCGGCCAAGATCCCGCAGCAGCGCCGGTGCGATTTCGCGCAGCCGTACGCGAACCCCGCAATTCATCGCGCAAACGGCGCGCAGTTCCCCGAATCCGGCATGCATTTCCGCCGCGGCACTGCGCGCCCAGGCGCGCGCGACGTCGTCCGCCGGCCAGATGCCCGCATGCCGTTCCGCGAGATACTCGACGATCGCGAGGGATTCCCAGATGACTTGGGTGCGCACGACGAGGCAGGGCACTTTCCCGGCGGCACACAGAACGCGAAATGGCCGCCACAGTGTCTCGTCTCCGAACGGCAGTAAATGCTCCTCGAAAGGAATGGCCAGTTCGCGCAGCAAGGCCCAGGGACGCAGCGACCAGGACGAGTAATTCTTGTTGCCAATATAGAGTTGATACATCGGTCTATTCTTTGGTTGCGAAAGACGCAGGGGTTGCAAAAGACTCCGAAGTCGCAAAGGACTCCGGCGGCAGGTTCGCGCACCAGCGCCGCCACATGTGGCGAAAGGCCCGCTCGAGATGTGCGACGATCAGATCGGGCTGACCCGCCGGTGCTCCTTGTACGCGCGATCGCAAATCTGCACGCACGCCCGCGAGTTCGTCCCGATGCTGCGACCAGTAGATGCCGCGGGCGACGAAGTCATCGTCATCCAAAGCCACGAATCCGGGTAAGTCCAGCCCCATCAAGATGCCCGCGCCCGCGCGCGCGGGCGCGGTCGCGCCGGCGACGGTCAATGTGGGCACGCCCATCCAAGCGGAATGCATCGTGGTGGTCGCACCGGCATAGGGCTGGGTGTCCAAGCAAAGATCGACCAGCGCATGCAAACCGAGATAGTCATTCAGGCCGCAGCGCGGCTTGAACACGAGGCGCCCCGCGGCGACACCATTGTGGCCGAACTGCTCGATCATGGTCTGCTGCTGGGAGGCAAAAAAAACGCCCGCAACGAGCAATTGCGACTGCGGAACCGAGAGCAGCAGCCGGGACCACGCGGTAATCGTATTTGCGTTGACCTTGGTCATGCGATGGAAGCTGCCGAACGTGAACGTGGCAGACTGCAGAGACGGCAGGGGTGCGACCGCCGGAGCATCCGCCACAGGCAAATAAGCCCAGCGACTCGGCAGATAGACGAGCTTCTCTACAAACTGCGAATCGCAATGCCCCGGCGGCAGCCAGTGTGCGTCGGCCAGATAATAGTGGACCTCCGCGAGGCCCGTGGTTGCCGGGTAGCCTAGCCAACTGGCTTGAATGGGCGCCGCTTGCAGTCCCATGACCGGGAGCCGATTCACTCCCGTATGGCCCGAGAGGTCCACGAGGATGTCGATGCGGTCGCGCGCGATTGCCGCGGCAAGGTCACGGTCCGACAGCGCCTTGACCACGCGCCATTGATGGCAGTGTGCGCGCAAGCGGGCGGTGACTTCGTCCTCGACCGTATTGTTGTAGTAAGCGACAAGCTCGGATCGCGCGCTGCGCGCGAGGGCCGCGAGCGCGGGTTCGCTGAAACTCGCCACCGAGTGCCGATGGAAATCGCCCGACAGGAATCCGATGCGCAGAGGACGGTCGGGATCGCGCACGTTCTCGTGGCGGGGCGGCGTGGACCCGCGGCTCCTACCGAAGCGCGCACCGAACCGCTGATGTTCCGCGAGCAGCGCCGCGGCCCCCGTCTCGGCGTCGTTGGCGAGCAGGAACAGCAAGTTCGAATGACCCTCAGCGTCCTCCGCGGCAGGCGGATCCACGCCCGATTCCAGCGCCCGGCGTAGCATGCGCTCCGCCTCGCGGTATCGAGCCTGCATGCCAAGAACGGTACCCATTTGGAACATGGCCGGTCGGAACGATGGGTCGACCGCGTGCGCGCGGTTCAAGCTGGGCTCGGCCTCGTCGATCCGTTCCAGTTTGGTCAGCGCGGTGCCGAGATTCGTGTGCGCCTCCGCGTCGTCGGGCAGCAGGTCGATAGCAATGCGCATCATGCGCAGAGACTCCTCGACCGCGCCGGTGCCCCACAGGACGGCACCGAGAATCTTCCACGCGACGCCATGTCGTGGGTGGCAGTCGACGTGGGCGCGGGCGCGCGCAAGCGCTGCCGCCATGTCACCGCTACGTATCAGTGCGATGATGGCCGCATCGCCAGCCGCGAGGCCGGCGGCGTCGGGAACGACGCCGCAGCGAGCGGACGACGCAGCCTTGTGCGCAGTACTCAATCGCACCGAATACGCGTCCGCCGCGGGTCCGCTGAGCCCCTGTTTCCGGCCAAGCATCAAGGCGGCGCCCGCTTGTTCCGTTTCGCCGGCTTGAAAAAGGCCCTCGAGATAACCCAGCCAGTAGTCCGTAGAACCGAGATTAGCGCTCAGCGCGCGATACAAATAAGGTATCCCGGCAGCGGGATCGCCGCTCTGGATCTTGAGCAGACCCAAACAATGGTTGGCGCTGCCGTGCGCCGGCGCGGCCTGCAGGATCCCAAGGTACGCTTCTTCGGCGTCGACGGACCGCCCCTCGAGTTGTGCTTGCATCGCAGCTGCGCACCGGAGGTCCAAATCCATGAGATCCGTGCTGATTACAGTGCTCCGAAGTGAGGGGGCGAGCGCGACCGCAGTCTAACCCAGCCAGCATCGCGCACAAAGCAAACGCGCTGGCGGCGAGGGTTTGCCGGTTGCTGGCACGAGGCTTGCTTGCTCCCCGACCATGACTCTGCGACCCCCGCCCGGGAAATCCCTGGATGTGCAATGCGATAGCGCCATGGCCGCACAACTGTCGGGCCAGCTCGACAGTGCGGACGCGGCTTATTGCGCCATCTTGGCGATTGATCCTGAGCACGCGGCCGCCAACCATTGCCGCGGCATGTTGTTGTTGCAACGGCACCGTTCGCAAGAGGCCTTGCCCCATTTGCTCAAGGCTCTGGACGCGCAACCACAAGTCGCCGACTACTGGCTGGGTTGCTTGGAGGCTCTGCTGCACGCAGGGCGACTCGGCGAGGCACAGACCACCCTGCGCCTCGCGCAGGGTTATGGATTGCCGACCGACCTGCACGACGAGTTCCAGCGGCGGCTCGAGCTAGCGAAGCTTCGCGAGCTCGAGACTCGACCGATCGAAGCGCAGAACTGCGAACTCTTGGACTTGGTGCGGATCGGCGATTTCGACGCAGCGCTGGCGCTCGCCAAGCGCTTGACTGAGATGCACCCGTCGCAGGGCCTCGCCTGGAAGGTGCTCGGCGGCCTGCTATGGAGGTGTGATCAGCGCGAAGAGGCGATCATGGCGATGACGGTGGCGGCCAGCCGCCTGCCGAGCGATGTGGAAGCACACGCGAACCTCGGCATGGCTCTGGCCGCCCTGCAGCAACTCGATCTCGCCGAGGCCAGCCTGCGAAACGTGCTGCTGATCGATTCAGCGCACGCCCTCGCGAATCAGCAGCTCGGCATCGCCAAGCTGCGGCTGGGCAAGCCGGGCGAGAGCATCAAGTATTTCCTCGTAGCGCTGACAGCGCAGCCCGAAAACGCCGACTACTGGTTGTGCTATCTGGAGGCGCTGCGCCAGGCGGGCCAGGTCGGACAAGCGACGACCGCGCTTGCCGCGGCGCGCCGCCTCGGGAGTGGGGTGGCCGCGAGTGTCGTGCCTGCCGCGGATCCCCGGCAAAGTCGGTGCGAACGGGAGCTCGAAGCTTTGCTTGCCCGGCGTCGGCTCGATCAGGCCTTGAGGATGGCCGAGAAACTGATACAGAGGTTTCCTCTCAGCGGAACCGCTTGGAAAGTGTTCGGGGCCCTCTCATGGGAGCGCGAGCGCACGGTCGAGGCGGCGCAGGCGATGCAAAGAGCAGTGCAGCTATTGCCACATAGCGCGGAAGCGCTCACGAATTTCGGCTCCGCGCTATCCGCCCTGAGTCGTTACGAAGAGGCGCAGATCTGCCTGCGCCAGGCGATCCTGCTCGATCCGACGTATCTGGCGGCCTATTATCGCTTGGCGACTCATTGCGGCTATCACGCCCGGGCGGACGAAGCCCAGGCGATCCTCCGCAGGGCGCTCGGCATGCGTTCCTCGCGGCTCACGCGCGACGACGCGATCGCGTGGTCGGATTTGATTTTCCTGGTCAGTCACGACTCGCGCTACGATGCGCCCGCCTTGCGCGCCGAGCACCATGGCTTCCAAGCCTGCGTAGAAGCTCCATTGAGAGTCCGGTGGCCCATTCACGACAATAGCCGTAAGCCGGATCGCCGCCTGCGTCTCGGCTTCGTGTCGGGCGACTTCCGCTGGCATGCGGTCGCGATTTTCTTCGAACCGATCCTGGAACGTCTCACGGCCATGCCGGGTTACGTCCTGTACGGCTACTCCAGCAACGCGGCCGAGGATGCGGTGACGGGCCGCCTGCGCGCGCTTTTCGATCACTGGTGCAGCGTCGAAGAACTTCTCGAGTATCAGCTGGCCGCGAAGATTCGCGAGGATCGTATCGACATCCTCATCGATCTGTCGGGACATACGGCGTTCAGTCGTCTTGCGGCCTTCGCGCTCAAGCCGGCACCGATACAAATCAGCTGGTTGGGTTATCCCGCAAGCACGGGACTCGAGGCGATGGATTACTATTTCGCGGACGCGCGCTGGCTGCCGCCCGGCGAGTACGACCACCTGTTCACGGAAAAGCTGGCCTATCTTCCGGATCGCTGGGCTTACGCGCCGCGCGGCCCGGATCAACAGATCGGGCCGCTACCGGCGTTGACGGCCGGTCACTTCACGTTCGCAAGCTTTCATCAAGTGCGCAAGCTCAATCTCGAAACCATTCAGCTCTGGGCCGCACTGCTCACGGCGGTGCCGGAGGCGCGGTTGCTGGTGGTCGGCTTTCAATGGGACGATCAGAAGGATTGGCTCATTGCACAGTTCAAGCGATACGGCACACCGGAGTCCCGGCTGTCCTTGCACCGTCACAGCGAGTTTACGGACTACCTCACCTTGCATCATCGGGTCGACCTGTGCCTCGACGCACAGCCTTATTGCGGCGGGACCACGTCGATGCATGCGCTATGGATGGGAGTCCCGACGCTGACGCTGGCCGGCGGGACCGCGCCTGGCCGCGCGGGGGCCGGCATCGCCCTGTCCGTGGGCCTCGATTCTTTCATTGCCCGCGACCGCGAGGACTTCGTGGCCAAAGGCGTGTTCTGGTCGAGGCATCGTGCCGAACTCGCTGAACTGCGACCAGGGCTGCGCGAGCGGGTCCGCAACTCCCCCGGCGGTGACCCGGACTTGATCGCGGCGCATATCGATCATGCACTGCGCCACATGTGGCAGCGCTGGTGCGCGAAGCTTCCGCCTGAGTCGTTTCACTCGTCTGTGCTCGACCAGTCGGCGGGCGGGCCCAAGCTCAGCAAACCCAATGCAGCGGTCCTGGACGCCGTCAATACGCCGGCAGTGCGTCGCGAGGCGACAACTCCTTGACGCAGCTAACGAGGGGAAGCGGCACAGCCGAGGGAAATTGCACAGCCGAGGGATCTAGCAAGGCGTGTTGCGCTCGGCCGCGACAGCGAGTCGAGGTTGAAACGAGCGCATTCGCGGCGAATGGCATGGCTCTTGCTTCGATTCCCCCAAGATCTGAATCGCAGCAGCGTCCGACAAATGATTTGCCGATGCAGTCAATAAATTCCAGAGGTATCCATTCGACATGAAATCATCCGCTGCATACACGGCAATCGAGCTGTCCATCGCCGCGGGTGATGTCATTTCCATGCACGGGGGCCGCGCGGGTCAATTGCTGATCGTCTTGAACGCACCCGATTCCGAGGGGTTCATGCGCTTTGCGCCGCTGGCAAGTATCGCAGCCACTGAACTTGGCTTCGGCATTATGCTGGAGGCCAATGATTTCGTCACGGGCGGCCTGTCGGGCTGGCTTCGGCTCGACCGCGTCGGTTGGCAATACATCGATGGTGCGGAAAGCGTCGGATCGCTCAAGCCCGCCACGCTGGCGCGCTTGCATCGCTCGCTGTGCACGCGGGAGGCGCGCAGTTATTCGGACATTGCGCACCGCGCCATCCCGTTTGTCCCGGGCAAGACCCCGGTGCCACCCTCCGGAAAAGTGATCGGTGCCCGGGAGCTGGAATTACTGGTGGAGTCATCGCTGGATGGGTGGCTGACGACGGGCCGCTTTAACGACGCATTCGAACGCAAGCTCGGTGCCTACCTCGGCCGGCGTCACGTGCGCACCACCAACTCCGGATCCTCGGCCAATCTCATTGCCATGACGGCGCTCACTTCTCATCTTCTCGGCGACCGTGCCCTGCGGCCGGGGGACGAGGTCATCACGGTGGCCGCGGGGTTCCCGACGACGGTGAACCCGGCGCTGCAAAACGGTCTCGTGCCGGTATTCGTGGATGTGACGCTGCCGACCTACAACATCGATCCGGAGCGCATCGAAGCCGCTGTCTCGCCGAAAACGCGTGCGATCATGATCGCCCATACGCTGGGTAATCCATTCGATCTTGACGCGGTGATGGACGTCGCCCGGCGGCACGACCTGTGGGTAATCGAGGACTGTTGCGACGCCTTGGGCGCGACCTATCGCGACCGCAAGGTTGGCACGTTCGGCCACATCGGTACCTTGAGCTTTTACCCGGCGCATCACATCACCATGGGTGAAGGTGGCGCCGTATTTACCGATGATGATCAATTGCGTCGCGCGCTCGAATCGATTCGCGACTGGGGCCGGGATTGCTTCTGCGCCCCGGGCCGCGACAACACCTGCGGCAAGCGTTTCAAATGGAAGCTCGGCGATCTGCCTGCGGGCTACGATCATAAGTACACCTATTCGCATCTCGGCTATAACCTGAAGATCACCGACATGCAGGCGGCGCTGGGCCTCGCGCAAATGGAGCGGCTCGAGGGCTTCGTCGAGGCGCGGAAGCGCAACTTCCGGCATTTGCACGAACGCCTGGCGCCCCTTGCGGACCGGCTCATGCTGCCCGTGGCGACGCCCGGCAGCGACCCCTCGTGGTTCGGCTTCCCGATGACCCTGCTGCCTCATGTCAAGCATACACGTGAGCAACTCACAGGCTTCCTCGACCGCCACAAGATCGGCACCCGTCTGCTGTTCGCCGGCAATCTGACCCGCCAGCCGTACTTTCGCGGCCGTCCGCATCGCATCAGCGGGTCGCTGGAGAATACTGACCGTGTCATGGAACGGACTTTCTGGATCGGTGTGTATCCGGGCCTCAGCACCGAAATGCTGGATTACGCGGCTGACAAGCTCATCGAATTCTCCGACTCAATCAGGCTGCAAAACGCATGAGGCAAGACCCTTGCGCAAGGCGATGGCGTGGAACCGACACGCCGGCCCCGCACCCGCCGCGATCATCGTGCGGCGGTATTGCGCCGTCATACGGCAACTTATTGACGCACGAGCGGCATGATGTCGCAGCAAACGCCTGCATGGTGCTGTGCCATGCGTCGCACTTCACCCGCGATGAGGCTTTGGTCAATGGCACGGCAATTGCTTATTTCCCCTGGCAGTACCTGAAACAACGAAGCGAGTGAAACCAGTATGGGTGTGCAACAAAATATGATCGTCAAAATCGCCGGCAAAACCATCGGGCACGGAGCGCCGTGTTTCGTAATAGCCGAAATCGGCATCAATCATAACGGCGATGTCGGCATTGCCAAACGGCTCATCGACGTCGCGATCGCGGCCGGATGCGACGCGGTCAAGTTTCAAAAACGCACCGTCGACGTCGTGTACACGGTCGGGGAGCTGGCCCGCACCCGGGAGAGTCCATTCGGCGACACGAACGGCGAATTGAAACGGGCGCTCGAGTTCGGCACGGAGCAATACACGGCAATCGACCGCTACTGCAAGGAGCGCGGCATCATGTGGTTTGCCTCCCCTTGGGACGAGGCTTCGGTGGATTTTCTCGAATCATTCGATGTTCCCTGCCACAAGATTGCGTCCGCGAGCCTCACCGACGATCACCTGCTGTGCCACATTCGTGCGACAAAGAAACCCATCATCCTCTCAACCGGCATGAGTACATTGGATCAGATCGATCATGCGGTCGCGATTCTCGGCAAGAAGGATTTGATCCTATTGCAGAGCACCAGCACCTACCCCGCCAGTTACGACGAACTCAATCTCAAGGTGATTCCCGCGCTTGCCAAGCGCTTTGGCGTGCCTGTCGGTTATTCGGGGCACGAGACCGGCATCGTCTCGTCGATCGCGGCCGTCGCGCTCGGCGCCACGGTGGTGGAGCGGCACCTGACACTCGACCGGGCCATGTGGGGCAGTGACCAGGCGGCATCGCTCGAGCCCAATGGGATGACTCGCCTGATGCGCGACATCCGGCTCGTTGAAAAGTCCTTCGGCGACGGCGAGAAGCGCCTGATGGAAAGTGAAAAGCCCATCATGGAGAAGCTGCGACGTATCGGCCGCGAACAACCCATCATGGAGAATCTGCGACGTGTCGGACTCTGAGCGACTCGCCTCGATCGACGCCTTGGTCATGGACGTCGATGGAGTTCTGACCGACGGCACGTTCATCTGGAGCGCCTCCGGTGAGGAGTCGAAGCGCTTTTCGTTCGAGGACGTGATGGGCTTGTCGAGGGCGCACCAGGCAGGTCTCGAGTTGGGTTTGATCTCGGGAGAGGATAGTGTGCTGATCGATCGTTTTGCATCGAAGCTCAAGATTCGCTTTGTCATCAAAGGTTGCAAGCACAAGGACGCCGCGCTGCAGGAGTTCTGCCGAAGCACCGGCATTCCGCTCGAGCGCACGGCGTTCATGGGCGACGATGTCAACGATCTTCCGGCGCTGGCGCTTGCGGGCTTGAGCGTCGCACCCGCCAACGCACAAGCTCAGGTGAAGGCGCAGGTATCGATGGTCATGGAGCGCGGCGGCGGCCATGGCGCCGTTAGAATGCTGATAGAAATGATCCTCGCGGCGCGATCGAAGGACGCTAGGATGGGTGTCGGTTGAAACTCGGCATCATGCAGGGCCGACTCGGGCCGCCCGAAGCCGCGCGATTCCAGAGCTTTCCTCGTGACCGATGGCGGGAGGAGTTCTCCCGGGCCGCTCTTGCCGGCTTGGAAACGATCGAATGGATCTACGACGCCTACGGGGAAGACCTGAATCCTATTTGCCATGCCGACGGCATATTAGAGATGCAGCGACTGAGTCTGCGGCACGGCGTGGCAGTGGAATCGGTGTGCGCAGATTGGTTCATGGACTTGCCGCTCGTCGGAGTCGATGGCGAGACCGCTGCGCTACGTTGGGAACGGCTGGGATGGCTGATGACCCGGGGCGCCGCCCTCAACGTGAACCGGATCGTCGTACCCTTCGTGGACGCGTCCGCCATCCGCAGTGCCGCGGACTTTGCTGCAGTCGTGCACGGCATTGGTTCGCTGCATGACCTGATCGAACGCACGAAGGTCGAGTTGCATTTGGAAACCTCGTTGTCTCCTGCGGAGTTTGCAGCGCTCCTGGCGCGATTGCCGCACCCTGGGGTGAAAGTGAACTATGATGCCGGCAACAGCGCATCGCTCGGATTTCGCCCTGGCGATGAGTTCGATGCGTACGGTGCGCGGGTGGGCAGCGTTCATCTGAAGGATCGTCGACGCGGCGGAGGCACGGTGCCGCTGGGCGAGGGAGATACGGATTTCGCGGCCGTTTTCGCATGCCTTCGAGCGGTGAATTACAGCGGCGATTTCATCTTGCAAGTGGCGCGAGGTATCGAGGGCGATGAACTCGAATGGACCCGGCGAAACGTGCAAACTGCGAGCGAATGGCTGCGAAATCTGCAGTCCGCGTGACAGCAATCCTCTTTTCGTCGTGGGCGGTGCGCGATGAGCGATGGGGTGTTTGACATTTCCGGAAGAGTGGCTTTGATAACGGGCGGAGCGGGTCTGCTTGGCCTGTCTCACGCATGCGCCATTCACCGGGCCGGCGGAATTCCGATCCTGCTCGATGTGGTCGAGACCGATCCCCAACGGTTACGCGAACGAGCGCAGTTCGATGTGGAGTCTCTACGCTGCGACATCACGTGCGAGGCCGACGTGCAGTCCGTCCTCTCGACCGTCGTCGCAAAGTTCGACCGCGTCGATATCCTCATCAACAATGCCGCCAACAATCCCAAGGTCGAAAACGCGACCGGGCTGCAAGACAACCGCCTGGAAAATTTTTCTCTCGACCAGTGGCAAGCCGATTTGGCGGTGGGACTCACGGGTGCCATGATTTGCAGCCGAGTGTTCGGTTCCGAGATGGCGCGTCGCGGCAGTGGTGTCATCGTCAATATTGCGTCCGATCTTGCATTGATCGCTCCCGACCAGCGGCTGTACGAAATCGACGGGCTGGCCGTTGATGCTCAACCGGTAAAGCCGGTGTCCTATTCGGTGGTCAAGACCGGTCTGATCGGATTGACGCGCTACCTCGCAACGTACTGGGCTGGGCGGGGTGTAAGAGCCAACGCGCTGTGTCCCGGCGGCGTGGAAAATGGTCAGGACGACGTGTTTCTCCGGCGCATCGCCGCGAGAATTCCGATGGGGCGGATGGCGCACCGCGACGAGTACCAAGGCGCCATTCTTTTTCTGTGCTCGGATGCCTCTGCCTATATGAATGGCGCCGTGTTGACGGTGGATGGCGGTAGGTCCGCATGGTGAGCCCGCTCGCGCCTTAGATCGTGCGAGTCTGGCCCCCATCGATGACAAAACAGGCTCCCGTACAAAACGCCGCGTGCCGCGAGCACAGATAGGCTGCCAACGAGGCGACCTCCGCGGGTGTCCCGAATCGTTGCAGCGGTACTTCGACGCGCAGCATCGTACTTACTGCGTCCGAATCGGCCTCGAGCTTTCTCTCCCAAGAGCCTCCCGGAAACGAGATGTTGCCGGGCGCAATCGTATTCACGCGGATCTTATCCGCCCCGAGCCGGCGTGAGAGATTCTTGGAATAATTCAGCAGGGCGGCCTTGGCGGCGGAATACGGCAGCGGTGCGGGAGTGGCGTCGATGGCCGTGATCGACGAAATGTAGAGGATGGAACCGCCAGCGGCGTTGGCGAGCATGCACGGCAATGCGGCTTGGGTGAGGCGCATCGACGCGAAGAAGTTCTGCTCGAACAACCGCTGCCACTCCGCTTCGACGGGATTGAATCCGGATGCACCCGCGCCAGTTCCGAGATTGGCGATCAGATGATCGATTCTTCCGAAGTGAGTCGCCGCGCGTTGGATGCCGGACTCGATGGTTGCAGGATCGGAAAAATCCCCGCGGATCGCAAGCACTCGGTCTCGATGGCTGGAAAATGCCGCCGCCGCGGTGGTTTCACGCAGTGATTTGTCGTCGCGCCCGGTCAGAATCACGCATGCGCCTTGCGCCAGTAAAGTCTCGGCGATTGCCCGACCGATACCGCGCGACGAACCGGCCACGAAGGCCACCTGATTTTCGAGTCCAAAGTCCAACATGTGCATTCCGCGCGACGGTAAAGCCCCGCCTACACCGCGGTCCAGCCTCCATCGACCCCGAGATTCTGTCCGGTGACGTAGGAACTGGCATCCGAGGCCAGAAAAAGCAGAGCGCCGCACAACTCGGTTGGTCGGCCGATGCGATTGAGTACGGTATACGATCTCAACCGCTTCACGAACTCCGATTCCGCGATCACCGAATTTTCGCCATTGAGGTCCTCAGTATTTGAAAAAGGGCCGGGCGAGATGCAGTTCGCGCGGATACCCGCGCGCCCCCAAAAACTCGCCGTATAGCGGGTGAACGCGACCAGCGCGGCTTTCGCCGCGGAATAACCGGGCGGGTTCAGCGAATCGGTCCCTGCATAGAGATCCGGTCGCGGGGCCACGGATGCATACATGGTCGCGATATTGATGATGGACCCGCGCTGCTGTGCCTTCATCTTCGCGCCAAGCCCTTGCGTCGTTTGCACCGCCCAGTAGACTCCGCCCTGCAGATTTCGCCGCCATTGGTCGAACGTCGCATTTTCCAGAGAACCTTCCGGTACGTTGAACCCCGTTGCCGCACCGAGTTCGTGCGCGTTGTTGACCAGGATGTCGATCGTTTTTTCACGTGCCGAAATTTCTCCGCACAGTGCGTCGAGCGCCTCGACATCGTACATATCGATGCGATGAACCCCGATCCGGTCGCTGCCAAAACGACTTTCCCAGCGGGCGGCCTCCTCAAAAAGCCGGCCGCTGCGCCCAAGCGCCACCACGCGCGCCCCGTTCGCCAGCAATGCGAGCGCGAGCGTACGACCCAAAAAGCCGGAGGCCCCGGTCAGGATGGCGGTTTTACCGCGTAGATCGAACACCGAGCTTGCGGTGAGTTTAGCTATCTCGGTGTCCATGATCTTGTCTTGGTCCGCGCGAAAGTCCGGATCAATCGGGAAGGGGCGTGACGATCATATTGGAGAGAAACTCCTCCCGCGGCAGGAACGGATACAGATCCTCGAGAGGCTTCGATACGAAGCTGCCATCCGATTTCTGATAGCTCTGCAGGCGTGGCGCCCGTACTTCATCCGGTATCACATTGACGTCGCACACGACAGGCCCCGGCATGTCGAGGACGCGGCGCACTTCGACGGCGAGATTCGACTGGTCCGCGATTACATAGGTGCTGAGTCCGTAGCTCGCGCCAACCTTGGACAAGTTCGGAATCGTAAGGCCCGTGTCACGATCCGCGCCGATGCTGGCTTTGCCGAAGTAGGCGGTCTGGGACGCCCTGATCGAGCTATAGCCTTCGTTGTTGAGCACGAAGAATTTAATCGGCAGCCGCAGTCGATGGATGGTCTCCAGTTCTTGAATATTGAACATGAAGCCTCCGTCGCCATCGACGGCGATCACTTCACGTCCGGGATTGGCGATCGATACGGCGATGGCCATCGGTACGGCATAACCCATCGCCCCGAGACCGGCCGTGTGGTAGAGGCGCTGGGAGTGTATCGTGGGGCACGCGAGCAAATAGATCTCGATGGCCGAGCCGCTATTGCCGACCACGAGGCGATCATCCGCTTGCACCGACGAACCGATGACCTCGGCGAGATTGAACACCGATACGCGTCCCTCGGGTTTGCGATGTTCCGCGGTAACGACCGGGTAGCGAGTCTTCCAATCGACGCACCGGTCGATCCATGGACCGTAGCCTGGAGTGTGCAGGGAGTCCAGTCGGCCGAGCAGTTCCCTGAGGAAGTCCTTGGCATCGGCGCACACGGGTTGCTGAAGGTAGGGATGCAGTTTGCGAAGCTCCGCCGGATCGATGTCCACCGCGATCTTATATGCCTCCCGGGCCAGGTTTTGCGGCGCATAGCCCGTGATCGCAAAATCCAGACGCACACCGACGGCGAGCAGCAGGTCGCAATTTTGCAAGGCAAAGTTGGCGCCTCTCGCCGCGACGCTGCCGGGGCGTCCGACGTAGGTCCTATTATTCGAGGGCACGAGGTCAGCTGCGCACCAGGTTGCGACCGTCGGAATTCCCAGCCGTTCGCGCAGTGCCTCGAATTCCTCCTCGGCGCGCGCGAGGCGAATCCCATTGCCGGCGAACAACAAGGGTCTTTCGCAACTCTTGAGCGCGCGCAGCACGCGGGTCACTTCCCCCCTCACATCCGAGGTGCCGTGCAACAGAGACTGATCGATTTCCGCGGGATCGAACCCCGGTAGGGTTTCCGGGTCGATGGGCGCTGCTTGGACATCGAGTGGTATGTCGATCCAGACCGGTCCCGGTCTACCGTGGAGGGCGAGATAGACCGCCTTCTCGAGGTGATAGCGAATTTCCGATGGCATGAGCACAGTGACCGCGTATTTCGTGATCGGTTTGACGATCGCGCAGATGTCGACTTCCTGGACACCCAATTGGCGCATCCCCAAGGGGTCCCCGCTGATGGGGTCGAACATGCGATCGGGCCGTTTAACCTGTCCGGATAGGAACAGCGTCGGCGTCGAGTCGAGCCATGCGCCGGCTACGCCCGTGACCGCGTTGGTGCCGCCAGGTCCCGTCGTGACGACACACACGCCGAGACCGCCGGTGGCTTTGGCGTACCCTTCCGCACAGATGGCCGATGCCTGTTCGTGTGAATTGCACACCACGCTGATCCGAGATTCGCAACTCAAGGAGTGGTCGAGGTGCATGGCCCCTCCGCCGGTTACGAGGAATACATTCGTGACTCCGCAGTCAGCGATGTACTTGATGACGTAATCAGATAGTTTCATCGGTGACGTGAGTGTTCGTCATGCAGCACGAACCCTCTACGGTTTCGATCCAAGCCTTGGCTCGATATGGTAGGCCGATAAGGGTGGCCTGGCTACGAGAACGGTCCACTTCTGGAGCTGAATAACGGAAGATTGCCAGCCGAACTCTTGGTGCGATGCAATCGATAGATATCGAGTGATGAGGAGTACGAGGCGCTTTGACCGATGCAAAGCTCAAATTCAGAAATGCAGGGCGAGGAGTTGAGACAGTTGGTAACCCGGTTCGGCGACGGGTGGGACGACTTGCGCGGCGCGACAATGCTCATCACCGGAGCGACGGGTTGGTTCGGTGTCTGGCTGCTCGATGCGCTTTGCATGGCGGATGAGGCGCTCAACCTCGGCTTGTCGATCACCGCCGTGTCGCGCGAGCCGGGGCGCTTCCTGCAGCGGTTTCCGGAGTTCTGCGCGGAGCCGCGGATCAAATGGGTCAAGGCCGACGTTCGACATCGCGCGCCGCGCGGGCATTTTTCGCACGTCATCCATGCGGCGGCCGACAACTCCATCGAGTCCGGTCCGGATGCTTTGCGCTCGCTGTTCGACACGATCGTCAAGGGAGCGCGCAACGTCCTTGATGCGTCGGGTCCGCACTGTAGGAGCCTGTTGCTGGTGAGTTCAGGTGCGGTGTACGGGCCGGCGCGCGACGGTCAGACACGCTTCCTCGAATCCGACGCGGGTGGCCCGGATCCGTCGCTCGCGAAGTTCGCGTACGCTGAAGGCAAGCGCGCGGCCGAACAGTTGGGCGCCATCGCGGCGCTCAAGGGAGTACCCGTGCGCATTGCGCGCTGTTTCGCGTTCGTCGGGCCGCATATGCCCTTCGACCGACATTTCGCGATCGGTAACTTCATTGCCGACGCGGTCGCCGGGCGTCCGATACGCATCAAGAGTGACGGCCGCCCCACCCGATCCTATCTATATATGACGGACTTGATCGCGGCACTGCTGACCATACTGTGCAGGGGCGCCGTCGGGCGTGCGTACAACGTCGGCTCGGACGAGATCTGTTCCATCGAGGACCTCGCTCATGCGGTCAACCGAGTCGTCAGCGGCTGCGGCGTCGTGGTCGAAGGCGCGCCCTCCGATCCGACCGATCGCTACGTACCCGATACGACGCGCCTGCGCCAGGAACTAGGGTTCGCACCCGTCGTCGCCTTGGATGAAGCGATTGCCAGAACAGCGACCTGGTACCGCCGCCGGCTGGCATAGTTCATGCTCCTCCTTGGTATGACGTCAATAAACCGACAGACTCACACCCGATGACGCAGGGTGCAGCGCCGAACTCGGATGCGGCTAAACTCGACGCAGACTGCGCACGAGCGATCGAACTCCAACTCCTCGGTCAGCTCGACCCCGCCGGCGAGATTTACCGCGCCATATTTCAAGCGGCGCCGCAGCACCCAGTGGCGAACTACTGCTTCGGCATGCTGCAGGTGCAGGCCCAACGCCCCCTCGAGGCTCTGCCCTACCTGAAGACAGCCCTGCTCGCCCAGCTCCACGTTACGGACTATTGGCTCGGCTATCTGGAAGCGCTCCTGCTGGCCGGCCATACCGAGGCAGCGCGCACCATCCTTGGGCTGGGACGGCAGCAAGGTCTTGCGGGCGCCGCGGTCGAGGCATTCGCCGGGCGACTGGAGTCCATCGCGCCAAGCCGAGATCCGTCTGCGGCGATCGTGGCCACTCGGCTGCCGACACCTGGCTCGCGCTCGTTCATCGTGCTGGTTCCCGCCTTCAGGACCCATTCGGCCGGCATCCGGGTCATGCACACCCTGTGCAATGAACTCAATGAGGGCGGCCGCACGGCTTACCTCATGTTTTATCGGTTTCGAACCGACGGAACAGGCATCGACGTCTATGTTCCCGACGGCGATTCCGAATACTGCAAGCTGCATACATCCATCCCGCGTTTGCCCGCATGCACGGATATCGGCCGCTTCCGCGATTTGATCGATTCGGCCTACGTGATTTATCCGGAAGTCGTGTTCGGGAACCCGTTGAACGCCCGGCGCGTGGTGCGGTACGTGTTGAACTCGCCCGCAGCGAACGGCTATTCGATGCGCGAGGACAAGAACGACTACATCGTCGCCTTCTCGGGCGCCTACTGGCCCAACCCGCATTTCATCGCCGCCATGATGTTCGAAGAGCCGCTGTTCAACGATGAGAATTCCAGACCGGCCATGGAGCGCACCATGGATTGCACTTACATTGGCAAAGGGGTGAGCTTCGGCGACTGCTTCAGGATCCCAGGATCCATTCTCATCGAACGAAACTGGCCCGCGGACAAAGAGAGTCTGTCCATCATGCTGCGCAATACCCGTTATTTCTACACCTGGGATACGGTTTCGCAGACCAATCTCGACGCCCTGCGTTGTGGCGCGATTCCCGTGGCAGTGCGTTGGACTTCACCGCTTGCGCCGACAGCGTTCGACCCGGCTCTCGGCCCATTACCGTACGCGCAGTGGACGACCAAAAATGGCGCCATCACGGTCACTCACGAACTCGAAGAGTTCGGCGAGAGGCGTCGGCGCTACCTCGATTACTTCCGAGCGATCGTGCGCGCCCGGCCGCAAACCGTGGGCAAGTTGGCTGCGGACATCGAACGATATTTTGAGAAAGCGCCGGGCGTTGCCAACGTGTCGAGCGAGTCACCCACCCCCGGGTACACTGCGGACCGCGTATCGACACCAGTCACAACGGCGCACGTGGCGTAGCCGGAGGCGGTGGCCGCATGAAACCCAGCGCGACCGCCGTCGAACGGATTGCCAGAACCTGTATCTGCTGCGAAGGCGACGATCTTCGTGCATCGCCCGCCATTCTCATGCCCTTTGTCGCGCACCGCGCCCTGGGTTGGCAGCCGGTCGAGATTGACGACTCGTGGGGGCTGGTCACAATCCGCAACGGCATGGCTTACTCGATTTGCAACTCCCTGTGGTGCAGGGTGTGTGGCTTGCTGTTCATGGACCTGCGCTTCTCCGACGCCGAGCTTGCCGCGCTGTATGCGGACTACCGGGGAACCGACTACGTGGCGCTGCGCGAGCGTTACGAGCCGGGCTATGCCCTGCGGAACCAAGCCCTCGATACGGAGATACCCTATTTGGACGCTGTGGAGACCTTTCTCGAGCCGCATATTTCGAGCCGCCCGCGGGTGCTCGATTGGGGTGGCGACACGGGACGCAACACGCCGTTTGCTGGAGTTCGCGAATTGGGTCACGTTCACGACATCAGCGGCAAGCGGCTGCTACCCGGAATGGAATGCGTCGATCGCGAGACCGCCTTCACCACAGCGTACGATCTCGTGGTGTGCAGCAATGTGCTCGAACATGTTCCTTATCCCGCCCAACTCTTGATGGAACTGCGGTGCGCCATGCGCCGCGGTACGATCCTCTACCTCGAGGTGCCCCACGAAGAACTGCCGAGAACCCACCAGGGTACGGCGGATCTCAACCGAAGCAAGCGGCATTGGCACGAGCACATCAACTTCTTCAGCCTCGAATCGCTGCAGCGACTGGTGCACCGCTGCGGTCTCGAAGTGGTTGCCACCAACGAGCTGCCGGTGGTCGTGGCAGGCCGGCCCTCGGTCCAGTTTCAACTGGCCTGTAGGCTCCGCTACTGATCGCTACAAATCTCGCGGAGTGTGTATTTCTCGCGACGGCGTATGCCACTTCTGCTTGACGGCTTCGATCAGGCTCGAGTAACCGTCCTCTGAAAACAACTGTCCCGTCGTCCAACGTTCATACATGTTTAGTGTAATCTGAAAAGCGCGTTCGGGATTCTGAACGTACGCATCCACTTTTGCAGCGATTTCGGGCACGTTGTATTCGAAAAAAATCAAATCAGTGCCGTCCCGGAAGAGCTCCGTCGCAAGAGTATTGCGATCAGTAATGACTACGGAGTTCTCAGACATGGCACTCGCCAGGCGATCGTGCAGCGCATAGTTCATCAGTGGAAACGAATTAAGGACGTATCGAAATGTCCGGTACAGCATGAGCGTCTCAGGAATCGAGGTCGAAATAAAGTTCTTGGGGTATTTCAGACCCAGATTAGCGGGCACGAAGTCGCTGCTGACCAGGATCGGAAGATCAATGAGGGCGCGTATCATCTCAGTCCGCCGCCACAATTTTATGAAATTGAGGACGGGTAGTAGGTCGGCTATCTCGATTTCAGGGTCCCCCGCTCGAGTCAGCCGTTCGGATATCTCGTGAAGGGGCGTCAAGCAATCGTAAAGTGCTACCTCAACGAGGCGGGTGGCGCGATCGCGGCGAAGGGCCGGAAGCCCTTTGATGCGAGTCCAGAAGTCATCCACCGTGGCGCCCATCACGGTAAGGTTCATGGGACAGAATATTTCGTTACGACGAGCGAAGAAGTCCTCGCGATCGGGAGGATTCGAGATTGACGCCGGCGCGGCAAGCGCTTGCCTGACGTAAAGGGACTTGCTACGAAAATGCTTCTTCATGAAGTCGATGTGATCATTGCCATCCACGTAAACGATGGTGCCATCGAAAGCGGGTGACTCGTAAGCAAGGAAATACAGCGGATGATCGCCAAGGTGGACGACAAGAGGAATACCCGTCAACTCGTGCAGTAAGAGCTCATCGTCAGGAGGAAGCGATTTCTTTATCGAGTTGTCCTGCCTCGCAGCCCAGGAGTTTCGGACTGATAAGTCTTTGATGTAGTAATTAAAGCTATAGAAACAGAAGATCTCGCTTGCCCGCTCTGTGAGAAGGTGCCTGAGACGAGTGAATGCTTCGGGATCACGAAACGAAATCTCTTCGACAGCATAGCCATGACTCGTAAGGCCAGCTCGCGGATACTTCGCTAATTCGCAGAAAGCCTGATGGCCGGAATGCACGAAAACAATGATCTTGCGATCGGCCGGCTCATGCTGCCGCATACTAGGCGTGTCACTTCGTTGCATGATGATCAATGACGAAGGCGTTTGTCCAACAACTGGTGCTGCGAAGATTCCGGTCAATTGCGAAAATCAGGATAGTCGCTCCATCGAATTGCGTCCATGGCAGGTCGGTGTCGATGGTGTTAGGAAAAATGCGTCGCAGCATCCGGCGCAACGAAATGCACGCGTTGAGACATTGTGCTCTCGAACATTACTGTCAGGTGAGAGACCGCGCAGCAGGCTGAGCGCTTCGTCCACGGCGCGATTGCATTGCGCGAAGCGTCGCACGGACCGCATCTGCTGACGACTTCGCGTTCAAGCAATTGCCCGGTGAACATGCGAACATTCACCTCCAATACGAGAGACAGGAAGGTGTCCGGATGGACATGCTGCTGCAGCGCCAGTTTGCAAAGTTTCTGGAGGAAGTGCGCGATCCACAGCGCCGGACCTGGATAATTTTGAATCCCCATTCCATTGGCGAAACGGCGACCGTGTGCTCGTTGGCACGCGAATTCGTAAAGCAGCACGGTCACGGCATTACCATGGTGGTTCCGCCGGATCATCTGCCGATCACGCAGATGTTTCCCGGTCGCTTCGGTAGGGTGCTGACCGCCGAGCGAAGCTTCATGAGGTACATAATCCAACATTTTATCGATTCCAATCGATTTGAACTCGATTTCCCCTTCTCCGCACATCAGTACGACCTTGGTGATTGCCGCGGAGATGAGTTGTTCTACCTCCTCAAATTCCCTGGTCGCGGCGGAATCTCGCAGACCGACCTGTTTCGATATTTGCTCAGGTTGCCTTGGGATTCGCAGATGGAACGGCCCACGATTTCACCGGATTGGGATCTCGAGGCCGGTCGGTTGGCGCAGAGCATCGGCATGCCCATAGGCGCGTCGGTGTTGCTGTTTCCGGCGACTACCACGCCACATCCCCAGTTTCCGGACCTATTCTGGGAAACCTTGGCTGCGCGGTTGGCGAGGAATGGTCAAGCGGTTTTCACCAACATGAAGGGCGGCATCGTCGGGCCGAAGACCATGCCGATTGCCGGCACGACACCAGTGGAAGTCCCCATACACCTGGGCTTGTCCTTGGTGCGCCTGGCAGGCAGAACGATATGCTCTTCGCATGGCATGCACTTTTTGCTGTTGCTCGGCGGCAGGTTCCGGCAGATGACTGTAACGATGCCGGTGGGCAGTCATTCTGACGATACCAATGTGACTTCACGCAAATTTCATTTCACGAATTTGATGTCGCAATTCATGATGCCGGAGTTTTGCCTCGACGCGCCGCTCGCTGAATTTGCGGTGCCGTTTGACGGCACGGAGAAGGAACTCGAGAGACTCGCACTGGCTATCGCCGACCAAACATTCTCTGACGATAGTTGCTTGAAACGCGCTGGCAGTACTGGCCAGTTGTATCTGGAGGAACATCGGGACTGGCTGAGCGGCCTGATACAGCCGATCGTTGCGTAAAAAAATCACGGCGACAGCGCGGATTGGATGATTGCCATTGCAGAAGAAACCTCATTTGGCACGTCACGTGCATCGTATCCAGCATCGACACGGTACCGCCAAGATTCGGACGGCTCCATGCCGGGCTGCCGTACGACGGCGGGTCATCAACCATTGCTGCGGAGCAACTCCTCGATGCGGAATCCGATTCATAAAAACACCGCGTGCCGTCTGTGTCGATCCAAGTCATTGACGCTGGCGCTGAAACTGTCCCCCTCAGTGCCTGTGGACAATTATCGGCCTCGTTTCCACCCGATGCTGGAGGCGAGTGCCTATCCAATGGATCTGTATCGCTGCGAAGACTGTGGCCACGCGCAGCTGCTCGACGTGGTGGATCCGACCTTGCTGTACGGTGATTACATCTACACGAGCACCAGTTCCCCGGGGCTAGCGGACCATTTTCGCTCTTTGGTCGAGGAAATCAGTGAGCGCCTGCCGTTAAATCCGGATGACCTCGTCATTGACGCCGGTTGTAACGACGGCCTCCTGTTGCAGATGTTCCATGAACGCAATGTGAAAACACTCGGCATCGATCCGTCTTCGGCTGCCATCGATTTCACCAGGAAGCGTGGGTTGCGGGCGATACAATCGTATCTGACGCTAGAGTGCGCTGAAGCTGTGGTTGCCGACTATGGGTTGGCATCGCTGGTTACCGCGACCAACGTCTTTTCCCATGCCGATGACCTCGAGGAATTTGCAATGGCGGTGTCCCGGCTGCTCCGCCCGGACGGTATGTTTGTCTTCGAGGTCTCCTATTTGAAGAATCTGCTTTTCTCAGGCACGTGGGACTACGTGTATCACGAGCACCTTGCACATCACTCGGTGAAACCTTTGGAGAGATTTCTTCGCCGTCATGGCCTGGAGCTCCATTCGGTCACTCAGATCTCGATCAAGGGCGGGTCGATACGCTGTACGGCGACAAAGCGCGCAACCAGCGACCTCGGCGCTACTCCTCACAGGCATATCCGCGACTTGATGACGGAGGAGAGCCTGCAAGGGCTGTATTCGCCGGACTCCTATTTAAGACTGGGACGTTTCAAGGACCGTTTGACCCGCCTGACGAAGTCGTTGGTGGGTTCGATACCTTCGAATGTGAGCTTATGTTCCTATGGTGCGTCCGCCACGTCGACCGTGCTGTCTCAAGAACTCGGCTATGCCCCGAGCATCTCATTCGTCGTCGATGACAATCCGGCAAGACAAAATACTCTGACCCCCGGATATCTAGCCCCGGTATTACCGAGTACGGAGTTGTCGAAGAGACGGCCTGCTTTGCTCATCATGGCGGCCTGGCGCTTCCGGAATTACATCCTTCCCAAGTGCGGCGGCTATCTCGATTCCGGTGGCAAGATATTTATTCCGCTGCCATCGCCGTCAGTCATCAGTAAAGGAGGCGAGGAGTTTCTCGAACTATAGCGAAATGTCAACGATCGAAAAGCAGTACCAGCATTGTCTCGATGTGGATCGCCAGAGTGGCCGAACACCCTTGGGTTTGATGTCCAATCAGGTGTGGGCCGACGATCCGCGTCGACTTTTATTCGTTTTGAGCAGATATAAATTCGTTGCGAAGATGATCGCCGGCAAGAAGTCGGTTTTCGAAATTGGCTGCGCTGACGCTTTCGGAACCCGCATTGTTCGCCAGTCGGTAGATGCCGTTTTAGCGACCGACATCGATCCAATATTCATAGATGACTGCCTGGCGCGGTCTTCGGAAGATCAATGGAGCATGCGATACCTCGTACATGACATCCTTTCGGGGCCCATCGTGGGTAGCTTCGACGCCGGATATTCACTGGACGTTTTCGAGCATATCGAACCGGCGATGGAACGCCGCTTCTTCGAGCATGCGTGCCAGTCGTTACCGAGCGACGGGGTGTTTCTCATTGGGACTCCGTCGCTCGAGTCCCAGCTTTATGCTTCGCCCGGGTCAATTGCCGGTCATGTCAATTGTAAGTCCTCATGCGACCTTCGAGACCTCTGTGCCGAGTACTTCGGGAATGTATTCATGTTTTCGATGAATGACGAAGTGATTCATACCGGGTTTTCGATGATGGCGCACTATCTATTCGCACTTTGCGTAGGTCCCAAGAAAATATGAATCGCTACACCAAAAATGCTCCAGGGGTCTGGGTGCCGCACGAAAAATTCGCCTCTGTATCGCACGGCGATCTTGCTGAGATTGCGGTGGAATCCAAGACTGAAGTGAGAGGGCGGTCCCGGTTATGTGTTCATCCCAAAGAGACAGACCGGATGCAGGAAATGTTCATTGCGTTCTGCGGCGCATCCTACATTCGTCCGAGTTGGCACGCGGATAGAGACGAATCGATACATTTCATCCGTGGTCGCGGTAAATACGTCTTCTTCGACGCGGATGGCAAATATCAGTGCGACGTGAGACTAGGTACTTATGACAGCGACCTGCCGTTTTATCTGAGGGTTCCCGCGAATCGCATCCATTCCCTGATTCCGCTCTCTGCAGACATCGTCGCGCATGAAGTGGCGGAAGGCCCTTTCAATCGCTCGGTCACTCATTTCCCGGCGTGGGGGCCAGCCGACGCGGATGCGCAGTCGGTTGCGAGATTCACCGAGGAGTGGGCGTATGCGCCGGTGTCGGCACTCGACCCCGTGAAAATGACCCGAATTTCAGAAGAAGCGTTCCAATGCGCCGATCGCCTCGTGTACATCAGGCGCTCGGATATTGAGCGCTTGAAGGCGGAGGTTCCGCTGACGCGCCGAAAGCGGATTCGAATCCTCATCCATCCGAACACCGATCACACGTTGCACGAGATGCTGGTCGTCTACACGAAAGCAACGTACGTGAAGCCCAACCTTCACATCGGCAAGGACGAGTCACTGCATATCGTGGAGGGAGAGGCCGACTTCGTGTTCTTCGACGATCGAGGCGACGTCATCAAGGTGGTACAGCTCTCCGCAACTGATCGGACAAAAGACTTTTTCATCCGCGTGCCGCAGGGCGTGTTTCACACCATCGTGATGCGATCGGCGATGCTCGTGATCCATGAAGCGACGCCGGGACCGTTCCTGTTAGCCGATACGGTATGGGCGCCTTGGGCACCGAGCGACGCGAACTCCCAGGCCTGCGAAAGCTTTGCTTCCGATCTAGATCGTGCGATCGAGAGGGGCTTCACCCTCTAACCCGGTGCAAGAGTTGGTCCGGCATTTGTCAACGACGCTCATTGAGTGATCGAACTCGCGACGATAAACGTGATTTCGACACTGACGCGGGTGGTGCTCCCGGCGTTGACAGCACCTCCATGAAGCAGGCTTTCGTGGAACAGTATGGCTTGGCCGGGCGCTGTCGGCACCAGGAGTCGCTCGTAGTCAGCCAGAGGTTCGTCCAATGACGGCCTTGTATTGCCGTCCGCTGCGACCGAGTGTTTCACCCGCCACTCCTTGCGATGCGATCCTGGCACCACGTACAGACCGTTCAAGCCGGGCTCTGCGTAAATGGCCAGCCACATCTTGACCGTAAATTCGGTTGCCTCATCGTAGAGCATGCCTCGACCATTGCTCAGCATGTCATTGAACCAGCGGTCGGCATGCAGGGGGCCCACGTCCGAAGGCACATTGGGCCGGACCAGTCGCCAGTGAATTTGCGGATGGTTTGGGACGACGCCGGAAAAAAACACGCAATTGCAAATGCGGGCCTGCCCGCCGAGCGCGCCCGTCAGGCGCCGTAAGAAGTCGAATTGCCCCAGGGTCGCTACGACTTCCTGGGGAAACACTCGATATTTCTTGGTCCACAGGGTTTCATGCGAGATCAGGTGCGAGAGCCGTCCGTACTCCTCCATTCCACCGGCTTGGAATGCATCCGCCAGCTCAGGGTGAACGGTTTCGATGCGCGCCATCCATTGCCTGAAGATCGCGTCGCGCAAGAAGGCGAGCTCGGCGGCATCGATGGAAAAGGCGGTGCTGTAGCCGGCGCTGCCGAACAACTCCGCCATGAGGCCTGTGCTGGTCGTACTTGGGTTCATGGAGCTTCCTTGGGCCTCGAGGCGCTAGCCGGTGCCCATGTCGATGAGGCAGCGGCCGCGTACGGCGCCGCTGCGCATCCCCGTGATCGCGGCGTTGATGTGATCGAGTGGGAACCGATCGGTAATGAGCGCGCGCAGCGGCAAGCGCCCGGCACGATACAGCTTGTGATAGCGCGGGATGTCGGTCTGCGGTACCGCTTCGCCGCCGTGCGATCCGCAGAGCACCTTCCCGAAATGCAGCGGCAGCGAATGGATACTGATGTTCTGGTCCTTGCGCGGCACGCCGACCAACGTGACCCGGCCCTGGGCTTTAGTGATCTGGTAGCCGAGTTCGATGACCGACGGCAAGCCCGTGTTGTCGATGAACGAATCGACCCCGCCGTGCAAATCGAGGGAATCCAGCAGGCCTTCGATGGCCGCGCGGGTTTCGCCAAGACCGCCGCTGTTGGCGAACACATGGGTGGCGCCCATCTGCTTCGCGAGCTCGAGCTTGCCGTCGTGCAGATCGACGGCGATGATCGGGTAGGCCGACACCAGCGCGGCCGCCTGGATGATGCTGAGCCCAATGCCGCCGGCACCGAACACCACCAACGATTCGCCGATGCGGACTCTGGCATTGTTCTCGACGATACCGAAGCCCGTGGTGATCGCACAGCCGAACAAGGCCGCGACTTCCATGTCGCTGTCGGCCGGAATCGCGGTGACGCGGTTTTCGGACACGATGGCGTACTCGTTGAACGTGGTGATCCAACCGGCATTCACCCTTCGGCCTTCGCAGCGGAATTGCGGCGTCTCCGCCTCGATCCCCAATCCCTTGCGCCAATGCAGCACGACTTTGTCGCCGCTCTTCACGTGGCGCACGCCTGCGCCGATGTCCAGCACGATCCCGGACGCTTCGTGGCCGAGCAGGTGCGGCAGGTATTTATCCTCGCCCTTGGCGCCGTCGATTTCGCCGAGCTGGGACCCACAGATCCCGCTGAAATGGATCTTTACCAGCACCTGGCCCACGGCCAGAGTTTCAGGCAACGCGAGCTCGGCGATCTGCAACGGTGCCCGCAATTCGGTAAGCACCGCCGCTCGCATGGTTTTTGGAAGCATGACTGTCGTGCCTCATTCGAAATAGATCAGGGAGTGATCTCCGGTATAACCGGTCCGCTCGAACCACCACAGCCATTCCTCGGGCGTATTGAAAGCTTCGCAGGTCACCTGCCAGTACAGCAGATTCGCCTTTTCCTGCTCGTTGCGATAGGACTCGACGCAGACGTATTTATGCTCCTTGCCAACCCTCTCGATTTCGCGCAGCGCCCGGTCGAGGTCGTAGCAATGCAGATTGTGCAGCGTGGTGATCGAGAACACGAAGTCGAAGTGACCGTCCGGATAGGGCAACGCGGTGGCGCTGCCGAGCTGCAGGCGGTCCTTGATTTCTTCCTTGGCGTGCTCGATGGCGTATTTGGAAATATCCAGTCCGTGAATCTCGACGCCGGGAACCACCTTGGTGAAATCGTAGAGCAGGAACGCCTTGCCGCAGCCGACATCGAGAATTTTGTCGCCGGCTTTGATGCCGTAGTGATCCGCCATGGCGCGCGCGACTGTTTCCCAGCGTCCCGCCATGTAGCGATAGCCGCCGTAGCAAATCTTGCGATCGCCATCCCAATAGTCGTAGTCCCATTGCTTCGCCAGTTCGGCCGCCTTCGGCTTGGGATAATCGGGGTCGTTGACGCGCGCGAGATAATCTCGCTTCGTGCTCTTATGGATCGTCGAGAGCAAATCTACATAGGCCATGTCATCTTCCTCATTACGCCACCGGCTGCCGGGCCAATATTCCTGTCCGAAAATTCATGCAGGTATTCGTTCAAGTAAGCGGTCGCCTTGTTGAACTGCGCCTCCAGCAGCCCTTGCGGAGCCACGCCGGCATGCAGGCGCCGCTGGTGGTATTCCGGGCGGAACTCATTGAGGAGAATGCAGCACCACTTCAAACGATGGGCCGGCAGCAGGCACTCTACGCGCGGGCGCAATTCATCGCTATATGGCAGCGCAGCCGTCAGTTGCTCGATGAATTGAGCGCCTTGCACTGCGCTCACCGGCAACTCGGGTTGGCAGATGAAATCACAGATCAACTTCGCTGGATCGTCCCAGCCGGCGTACTCAAAATCGACGAAGGACAAGCGTCCCTGATGCTGCAGCGTATTGTGAAAGCCGAAATCGGAGGGTGACAGGATCTGGGCGCTATTGCGGGTGGCTGCGATGCCGTCGCGCCAGGTTTTCTCCAGCGCGTGCCACACCGGCACATAACGTTCGACGACCAGCGCCAGAGCCTGGGCCTCGATGCTCGAGCGCGGTTCTATGGCGGTTAGCGCCGTCAGGCGCGTGCGGATCAATGCCAGATGATCATGCGCGTCTTTGCAGGCATCGGCGGCGGCGGGAAGCGCGCGCGCCTGCGCCGTCGTGTGGTCCCGGTTCAGGGCGACGATGAAATTTGCGGCTTGCGTGATATCGCCGGCGTTGATCTGTGTCGGCCGTGAGCCCGGCAGCCAGGAGTACAGGCCGCGGCCCAGCTCGCGGTCCGCGCCGAGCGGTCGCGCCACATCGGTGACTTTGCTGCTGTCGAGATACTCCAGGAATGCGAATTCCGCACCCAGACGGTCATGGCCGTCTCGTCCACGGACGCTGCGCGGTCCGTAGTCCTTCAGCAGCCATTCTCCCTGCTGATTAACCAGTCGCGTCACCCGGCTGTTGCGTCCGGCGCCGATGGGTTGCAGCAGCAGGGGCGCCCGGATGCCATGGCGGCCGCAAAAGGCGTGCACGTCCGGCGGCAGTTCCGGACTCACGGCGAGAAGACGGTCGAGATCACTCATGATATGCCCAGCAAGCTCGGCAACTCTCTCCACGTGCGCATGACGCGCCATTCGGGGCGGGCAGCGGCGGCATCGGCCGGTGCGAAATAGATTTTCTCGACATGGGCGGGCAAGAGGTCGAGGAGTTCCGGAAGATCATCGACGTAGTGCGTGCACTGCTCGCTGCCGATCCGCGTCACCTTGGCGTCCTTGGTCAACTCGAAGAACACCTGATCGTCGCGCCAGCCGAGGCCCGTTGCGCTGTGAAATCCTTGGCTGCTCAGCCAGCTCCGGGCTGCGGCATGCAGATCCCAGGCTTCGCCCAGATAGGGCTTGCGCGTTTTGTGGCTGACGATGCACATCGATACGGCGTGTCGGGTCAGCGAGTGCAAGGCGGCCAGCATGCCCTCGTAGGGCGCGGCCTCGAGAATGTACTTGCCGTAGACTTCGCCCTGCAGGCGGGTCCACTCCGCCTCCCTGCCTGCCGCCCGCAGGTAGTCGCGAACTGCGTTCTTCTGCGGTGCGATGGACGCCGGGATCAAGTCGTTTTGCAATGCGACGCAGCGGAATAGGGCATCGTAGCTCACCAGCGTATTGTCGAAGTCCAGACCGAGGCGCATCGTCAGGCCAGCCGGCCGAGGATTCGCGGCACGATGGCGGCGGCGGTCAGCCCGCAAAGCTCGCGCGCCTGCAGCTGACTGCCGCAACCACTGAGAAAACGATCGGGACCGCCGATGCAGAGGAGCTTGCGCAGATCGACACGCCGGTCGTTGCCCCACTCCAGCACGGCGCTGCCGGCGCCGCCGGCCAAGCCGTGCTCCTCCAGAACGACCACGACTTTTTTCGCTGCGAACGCAGCGCCCAATAATTCCTCATCCAGGGGTTTGACGGTGTGCATGCTGACCACCTGTGCGCAGACTCCCTGGCCCTGCAATTGATCGGCGGTTTGCAGCGCCGTGGCGAGCATGTTGCCGACGCTCAAAATGACGATATCGCCGCCGTCCCGCACCACGATGCCCCGCCCGATCGTGAACGCCGGGGGTGTCGCATGAATCACGGGCTCGCCCTTCTTACCCAACCGGATATACGTCGGGCGTCCCAGACGCAACGCATCGGCAAGCGCCAGCCGCACTTCGATGGGATCCGCCGGACACACCACATGCATGTTGGGCAGCGTGCGCAGCACGGCGATGTCCTCCATCGAGTGATGGGTTGCGCCCAAGCCGGCATACGAGAGGCCAGAACCTGTGCCGACCACGATCACCGGCAGATCCGGATAACAAACATCCAGGCGTATTTGTTCCAGGCAGCGCAGCGTGTTGAAGGGCGTGATGGTATAGGTAATGGGCCGAAGCCCGGATGCTGCGAGCCCCGCGGCCACGCCGGTCATATTGGCCTCGGCCACGCCGCAATTGTAAAATCTCGACGGGTGCCGATCCTTGAAAGCGTCGAATAGCCGGTTGCCGATATCGCCGGCCAGCATGACCAGGGTGGAATGGGTCTCGCCGAAATCCGTCAGTGCAGCGGCGAAGGCGTTTCTCACGCCAAAACCAGTGGCAAACGATTGACCCGACCACAGAGCTCGAGTGCGGCTTGCTCGACTTCGGCGGCGGTTGGAATCCGGTAATGCCAGTTGTTGTCGTCCTCCATGAAGGAGACGCCGCGGCCCTTGACGGTGTGCGCCACCACCATCGTCGGTTTCTGCGCGTGGATCGACACATGCTGCACGGCGTGCGCAATTTGCGCATGATCGTGGCCGTCGATTTCACGGACATCCCAGCCGAAGCTCTTGAACTTATCGACCAGCGGGTCCAGGGCCAGCACTTCGCGGCTGCGGCCCGTGGCCTGCCATTTGTTGAAATCCACGAAGGCGCACAGACTGCCGAGCCGCTGGGCCGCCGCGAACAGGCAGGCCTCCCACACCGACCCCTCGTTGCATTCGCCGTCGCTCATGAGGACGAACGTGCGATGGCTTTGATGCTTGATCCGCGCCGCGAGCGCCATCCCGCAGCCGTGCGGCAGACCGTGACCCAAGCTGCCGGTGGCGGCTTCGACGCCGGGCAGCTTGGGCGTCGGGTGCTCCTCGAGGAGGGAACCCGCCTGGCCGTAGGTGCTCAAGGCCGCCTCGTCGATGAAGCCCTTGTAGGCCAGGGCCACATACAACGCAGCGGCTGCATGGCCCTTGCTCAGGATGAACCGGTCGCGATCTTCCCAGTTCGGCCGCAGAGGATCGATCTGTAACACCGAGTGATACAGCAGCGCCACGATATCCATGCAAGACAGCGCTGACGCCAGATGCGCCGCCTTGGCCGCATGCGACATGGAAACCACACGGGCGCGAAACTGGGCGGCCAGCGCGATAGAGGAGAGGCGATTAGTATCGGTCATTCGGTGTCAGCCTATCCCTGCGGTTGCAAATGCTTTATCCAGCGCGCGGTATGGCGGAGATTTCTGCATAAGCCTGAAGAAGCAAGACCTGTGCCAGGCGCTCAACCGTGAACCGCGACGCCTTATCCTGGCGGCGTGACGGCGGTTTGCGGTCTGCTGACGTGTGGAACGTCAAGTAATGGCCGCATCGCAAGGAACTGCCGGCGTATTGACGGCGTACGCGGCGGCAGCCGGATTCAGGCCAGGATATCGGTTGCCTGTCGGGGGACCATGCTGGTCCGATACGCGAGCGAGGCGACTACGATTCGTTCATGCGGCGGGCGGCCGGGCCGGACGGATTTCGACCCAACTGACTGCCGCACGAGCGTCCGTTTCAAGTAAATCGACCACCACCTTGGCTACGTCGCACGGTTGTAGATGCCAGGCTTCGGGCGACTTACCTACCATCGCGGTGGCAACCGCGCCGGGTGCGACCAAGCTGACCCGGATCCCTTCGGGGTTCAGATCCAGGAACAGCGCCTCGGTGAATCCCTGCAGGCCGAATTTGGTGGTGTTGTATCCGACACCGCCTCGGAAAGCGTAGCGGCCCGAGCGGCTTCCAAGATTGACGATATCTCCGCGCTTTGCCCGCCTGAGCAAAGGAAGTACCGCCTGACAGCAGTTGAATATCCCGGTGAGATTGGTATCGACGATGTCCCGCCATTGCTCTGAAGTGATCTGCTCAAATGGCGTGATAAAAGTAATTCCGGCGCAATTAATCAAGGCATCAATCTGCCCGAAACGCACCTCCGCCGAACTGACCATCGACCCCGCCGAAGACGCGCTGCGTACATCACAGATTGCCCCACCCACCCGGGCTTCGCCGAGTGGCCTGAGCTGCTGCAGCGCGCCATCCAGGCGAGCGCTATCGCGCCCACAGATGAATGCGGCGTGCCCGCGGATGAGCAAGGCTTCAGCCACGGCCAGACCAATTCCCGCCGTTCCCCCTGTGATGATCGCGGTGCGAAGTTCTGCCGGCACGTTCTACGTTCCAGTTATTGCATGGCTTGCGCGCGGCGGGAACCCACGCTGTGGATGCGGATGGCGCGTCAGCATCTCTTGCACAGCCCCTGCAATTCAGAGTTGAGCTGTCAAGCGTGAACGATTTTCACAGGCATGTCCATTTCGCGGCAAGTGACGTAACCGTCGCAGGCAGCGTAGAACCCAGCAGAGTTCGAGAGGATCCATAGGTTCATAGACTGTTTGCCTTGGCGTAACTCGCGGGCGTACCGATATCGATTAACCGCGCGGCGGTTTCGTAACCATGGATTTTGCCCAATAGCCGAGGCAACACCTGCGTGCTGAAATTCGTGACTGCCGCCGGGGATAGGCGTAGCTCAGCCAGTAGCTGCGCACTCAGAATATACACCGCGCCGTTCGCAAGGTTGCCGTTCGGTCGAGGGGATTTTTCCTCGAAACCGATCACTACGTTGCGTCCATCGAGGGTAACGATGCCGCAGGAGGGCGGATCATCCGTACGAAATGTCATCATGCTCATCACACAGCCCGCGGGCCGCCGCCGATGCGCTGCGGCGAAGTCCTCGAAATTGGCCAAGCAGTAGTTATCCGCATGAATCAGCAAACCATCCTCGCCGCCAAAGAAATCGAGGTTGCCTAGCAAAGTCGCCGCGGTGCCCAGCAAATGCTTTTCATGCGTTAGTGTGACTTGAGCGCGGAAGGGGCTGGCCTCGATGAACGCAGCGACCTGTTCGGCCCGGTAGTGCGTGTTGACCAGAAATGGGCCGCAGCCGGCGGCGTCCAGGTGCTCGAGCCAGATGCCGAGCAAGGGTTGGCCCTTGATCGGTACCAGGCATTTGGGCAGGTGCTCGGTCAGCGGGCGCAGTCGTGTGCCGTACCCAGCCGCCAAAAGCAAGGCTTTCATCAGCCGATTTCCTGCAACAACAGCAACAGTTCCTTGGTGCGTATAGGTGTGTTTCCGACGCGCCCGACCTGCACGGCGGCGGCCAACGAACCGAGATAAGCTGCTTCCCATATGGTGCCGCCGGAAGCCAGCGCAAGTGCGCTCGTAATCAGTAGGCTGTCGCCCGCGCCGGCGACGTCCCGAGGCGCGGTATTGAGCGCACCCAGCCGGTCGGTGAGTCCGCCGCTCGGTTCGTTCACGGGTAGAATCAGCAAGCCTTCCTCGCCCAGCTTCAGAAGAATGTTACGGGCGCCTGATTGTTGCCGGACGTGCTCCGCAAGCACGACCAAGCCGTCCTGGTGGTTGCGAGTGGCGATTCGAGCCTCATGCTCGGTTGGAGTCAACAGATCCATGTCTCGAAACCGGCAGACGTTGCCGATTTGCGACGACGATTGGCTGTCCGCCGCCAGGATGACACCGCGCGCTCGTGCAATGGCGACGATCCGATCAACCAACGGCTGCGGTAGGCAGCCGTAGTTGAAGTCCGAGAATACCAGCAGTTCCGTGTCGTCCATGATGAGTTCCAGGTGCTCGAGCAGTTCCTTTTGCAGTGCGATCGAAATCGCCGCTTGATGCAGATGGCTGACGCGAAGCAGGGTCTTGCCTTTGCTGCGGAAGCGCTGCTTGCGCGTCGTGGGACGCGTCTCGTCGAGCAACAAATCGGCTGTCACGCCGTAGGCGTCCAGGCGGTCTCTGGCGAAATTCCGCGCGGCATCCGCACCCGTCACCGAGACGAATCGTACTGAGGCGCCCAGCCCTGCGGCGTGTGCGGCGACGATCCCGGCGCCTCCTATGAATTGTGCGGTATCGATGGGTGTAACGACGATGGTCGGGTCTTCGTGCGACATGCCCAGCGGCTGGCAGGTGATGTACTCATCGATGATGAGATCGCCGACGATGCAGACTTTGCGATTGGCGAAGCGGTGCAGCAGCTGCGTGGTGCGTGCCCGCAAGATTTCGTGGCGTTCCAGGTAGTCCTTGGGAGCGGCGATCGAGCGCGGGTCGGATTCAGAAAATGCGCGGCGGATCAGATCGACCGAGGAAAACAGCGTGGCACCCGAACTGAACAACAGCTTTCCGCCGTATCGTTCCACGACCGCCAATTCCGGATTGAAAAGAGGCTCGTGTTCCTTGCCTTTGACGACGACGTCGGGCTCGAGCCGAGCGATCGCTGCCGCGACCGGGCCGTCGAGCAAGAACGACTCATCGACCCAAACATTGCTTTGAATGCCCTCCAGCCGAAGTTGTTCCGGCACGTGAGCCGCATTGCCCGCGATGCGGTCGCTTTCAACCGCTACAACGAGGTGGTCGCCGCATTCCTTGGCAAAGCGCAGCAACCGCACGTGGCCGGGATGCAGGACGTTAAAGTGGCCCGAAACGAAAACGGTTCTGCGCTTGCGGGTTGTCGTGATCGCATAGTTGACGGCTGTATTCATGGAGTGCGGGCGCTTTGTCTATGCCTGCAACTTCAGGTGTTTCATCCACCGCACCGTATGGTACCGATCCTCGTCGATCAGCGCGCCGCTGCGATGGCGCGCGACGATGTCGTCGATCGCATCATCGATGGTCCGGTGCGGCGCGAACCCGGTGGCCTTGAGCTTGTCCGAATTCTGTCGATACGAGCGGGGATCGTTCGATTCCGACACCACGATCTCGGCCGGGATTTTCTGGCGCACCCGGTCGGCGATGTCCAGGATCGAGATGTTCTCGAAGCCGGCGTTGTAACAGCCTGTATCGATCCCGGGGTGCGCGATGAAATGTCGGTACACGTCGACCATGTCACCGATGTGAATATTTGGCCGGGTTTGGTCGCCGCCGAAAACGGTGATCATGCCGTTCTTCAGGGCCTGCCATGTCAGCATGTTGACGCTGACATCGAGCCGCATGCGGGGCGAGAAGCCGCACACCGTCGCGGGCCGGATGCAGTGCACCAGCATGCGGTCGGCGTAGCTCAGCAACACGCGCTCGGCCACCATCTTGGTCTTGTTGTAGGCCGTGATCGGCACGAGCGGCAGATCTTCCGTGACTTGCGGCTCATCCTTGATGCCATAGACGCTGCCCGAACTCGCAAACAGGAACTGGCGCACGCCGGCGCGCACCGCACGATCCGCGAGCTGCTGCGACGCGAGCACGTTGACCTCCCACGACAGGGTGGGATTGAGCTCGACGCCCGGGTCATTGGCGATGTTGGCCAAATGGATCACGATCTCGACACCGGCCAGCGGAATCGCATCGACATTGCGGGTGTCCTGCTTCAGTACCGTCAGGTGCGGGTGCGGCGCCAGGTGATTGCCGAACCACTGCGTGTCGACCACGCAGACCTCGTGGCCGTCGCCGAGGAGAAGCGGAGTCAGCACCGAGCCGATGTAGCCGCAGCCGCCGGTGAGGAGAATTTTCATGGGCGGTCCCTACGGCTTGTGGACATAGTCGGCCGGCAGGGATTTCAATGTGTCCAGGTTCGCATCGATCCACGCCAGGGTATCGGTAAGCCCATCGGCCAGCGCAATCGTGTCCCGCCATCCGAGTTCGGAGCGGATCTTGCCGCTGTCGAGCAGATAGGCCTGATCCTGGCCGAGCCGCTCGCCGGCGATTTCCGCGAGGTCCTCGAAATGCCGATCCATGAGCACGGCGATGGCCTCTACCAAGCCACGGATCGACAGGGATTGACCAGTGGAAATATGGTAGCTGTCCCCGGGGATGCCCTCGACCGCGACGCGATAGGTGGCATCCGCGACATCCTCGATGTGGATGAACGAGCGGATCGAATGGCCGCCGCCTTGCAATGGCAGCTTCCGGCCGAGACGGGCAAATAACATTGCACGTGGGATGATGCGGTACAACTGTTGCCCGGGGCCGTAGACGTTGGCAGCGCGCGTCCACACCACCGGAAACTGGTAGGCCTTGAAGAAGCTCATTAGATGCAAATCGCAGGCCGCTCGCGACACGGCATACGGGGTGCTCGGAGCGAACACGAACCGCTCCTTGATCCAGCCCTCCGTGCTGCCGTAAGCCTCGGGGGTGGAGACATGCACGTAGCGGCGGATGAACGGGCATTTGCGCAGTTGATCATGCAGCTTGACCTGGCCGACCACGTTGGTCTCGTACCAGTGCTGCGGTGTGTTCCAGCTCTGTGCGACCATGCCTTGAGCGGCGAAATTCACCACGTATTCCGGCTCAAATTCGCGGATCAATGCCATCAGCTCGTCGAGCTGATGGTTGAGGTCGATCTGCACAAAGTGGAAGCGGTCGCCCCCATTCGAGTTCGCGACAGGCGAACTCGCGCCAGGCAGGTGCTTATAAGGCAGGAAGACGTCGTGCAATTCCGCCGAGCGGCTCACGCCCAGCACCTGATGCTCATGCTCTAGCAGGTACTTGACGAATTGCGCGCCGGAGAACGCATTGCTGCCGATCACCAGGAACCTGCGCCGCGACTCGTGGCGGCTCATGCGGCGAGTCCTCGAATCGGATGCGCGCTGAGCCATTGCATGCAAAGGTGGCCGATGATGAGGTGCAGGTCCTCGGCAATGACATGTCGTCGGGTGCGAAGCGAATGGCGTGCTGCGCCCGCGACGATTTCCCGCATGCCGGGCGGTTTGGCTTGGGTTTGCACATGCGTCGATGCGTGGCGGGATTTTTCCATAAGCGGAACTAGCAAGACCTATGCCATGCACTCAAAGCCGACCGCGCGGCGTTAGCCCGAGGGGCGCAGCGATGGCCGGGGGACAGTCGGACCTGTGGAAGGCATTGCCGCCTCGGAGCGAACCGCCGACATATTGACGGCGTCCGCAGCGGGTGAGCGGAGGAGCACCTCCGACCGTGTTTTCCCGTCCTGCACCGCGATCTGACAGGGTCGCCACGGAATTGGAACCGATTAAGCCCGTGACGCCGGCTATAATGCGAATTGGACTTGGGTCAGTCGACAGCGCTTGCAAACGTGTTACTGGCAATCCTATGGATTTTGGGGGTTCGCAAGTGCTAGACGACAAACAGTTCATGTCGAAGGCCAGTTTCGACCTTGGTGATTTTCTCGATAACGAGATGAAGGAGCATCGGCTCGCATTCGAGGCGCTGCGCTCGGGTCTGCGGGCTCCGTTTGACAGAGCACTCACGATGCTCGAGGCCGGTATCCGCGCCGGCGGCAAGATTTTGCTCTTCGGCAATGGCGGAAGCGCCGCGGATGCGCAGCATGTCGCCGCGGAACTCATGATTCGCTACAAGGACGATCGTGTTCCGATTGCTGCGATCAGCCTCACAACCGACACCTCGGCGCTTACCGCCTGTGGAAACGATCTTGGTTTCGAGACGATTTTTTCGCGACAGATCGATGCACTGGCTCGCGCAGGCGATGTTGCGGTGGGGATTTCAACTTCTGGAAGAAGTCCGAACGTGTTGGCGGGACTCCGTCTTGCGCGTGTCAAGGGGGTAACCACGATCGGCTTGACCGGTGGCAACGGGGGAGATATGGATTCGGCCTGTGACGTCGCGATTTGCGTCCCCTCCAGCGTCACGGCGCGCATTCAAGAAATGCACATTCTCGTCGGACACATGCTTTGCAAGGCCTTGGAACTGCGCCTTGGCTTGATGTAAGGCAAACTTGGAGCATTTGCGTCGTCAACGAGATCCGTGCGAGACGGAGCTTGCCCCGTGATTCGCCAACTGCATGAATTCATGAGCAATATTTTGTAACCGCCGGGTAACCGCCGGATCCAACTCTTGCTCTAGCCGCTGGTTGCGATGCGCGATCCCCGAGCCGCCCAGAGCCCCCGTGCCCAAGCTGGTTGCGGTTTTGCCCCCCGCGCCCGTCCAGCGCAAAACCCTCGCAACGGCCCCAAAAAAGCCGCACCAGGGTCCGCCAAAGCGTTATTAGGCTCATAAGCGATTGACTCCGGCAGCAATCGCCCGCAAAATACGCGGCTCATTTCGAGGAGGGGTACCCAAGCGGCCAACGGGGGCAGACTGTAAATCTGCTGGCTTATGCCTTCGTAGGTTCGAATCCTACCCCCTCC
>Ga0116231_10002251_pt1 | contig 40331 bp, 25 predicted proteins | sample S1TSphgellanicum_2_FD_89695 | JGI IMG/M metagenome (GOLD analysis project Ga0116231, IMG submission 89695) | Host-associated microbial communities from peat moss isolated from Minnesota, USA - S1T2_Fd - Sphagnum magellanicum MG | ecosystem: Host-associated > Plants > Peat moss > Unclassified...
TAAAAAAAAAAAAAAAAAAAAAAAAAAAAAAACAAAAAACAAAAAAAAAAAAAAAAAAAATGATATTTTTTATTAAAAAAAAAAAAAAAAAAAAAAAAAAAAAAAAAAAAAAAAAAAAAAAAAAAAAAAGAAAAAAAAAAAAACCCACAACCAAAACCAGTTAAAAAAAAAAAAAAAAAAAAAAAAAAACTTACAAATAGTAAATAAAAAATAAAAAATGAACAAAAAAGAATAACAAAAAAGAACTTGGAAATGTTCACAACTGGAACTTTTTTAAAAAATGCACACAAGTGCGACATGAATACATCATATGCAAAAAGACAAACCAAAATGTGAACAATGGAATGTGCATCATGTGTAAAAAATGGAAAGAATGAAAGAAATTTCAAATGAAAAGAATGGAAAAAATTTAAATGAAAAAACAAAAGCCAAAAGCATGAAAAAATACCTCATTACATTATGTATGAAGTTCCAAACATGTTTCACCCCACAAAAGGGGATCATCAATGGAATGTTTCCAAATGAATACAATGAGGGGTATTTATATCCAATAATGTCATGCTTTTGGAGGAGAGAGGGATGGGGAGCAACAAGGAGTATCCTATACATATGATCTTGCCATTACATTCATAGGGATGTAAGCAGTAGGTAGTTTTGACCCAAAACATTTAATGTAATTACAAGTAGTTTGAATGTAGTGGTAGGCAATTTTTTTAAACCTTTTTCATTTTTTGTTACTTTTTTTTATTGTTTGTAATTTTGTTTTATTCTTTACATATGACTTGGTCACTATGGGTGTAGTTCCTTTTTAAAAAGCATGAATAATCCATTAAATGTGGACTGTCCAATTATTTGGGTGCGAGGGGCTATGGGCTAGGAAAATTTTTGTTTTATTTTTTGTTTTGAAAGAAAGGGGGGAACAAAAGGGAGGAATGTGTTAAAAAAAAAGTGAACATTTTATTAAATGTGGATTGTCCAACTATTTGTGTGGTTGGGGGGGGGGAGGGGCTGTGGGTTTTATTTTTTTCATTCATCAAATGATTCAACATGCACATTAATGTGTGCCATGATTTTTTAAGTGATTCATCACATTTAAATCATTTACATTAATTAAATGATGATTAGTCCATAACGATTCATCATAAATCACATATAAGCCATCATTAAATTCATATTAACATAATAAGTTACATGTTAAAAACCTTTAAGTAATTACGTTATTATCAATTACTTTTTATTTATATCAAATTATAACAACGTGCCCAAAGGTGCACACAAGTTCCAATAGTTACTGACTTATTTGATATTCAAATGCAAATGAAACTTGGACACATTAACTTCATAACCTTGTTTTTTCAACTTTTAAAACAACTTTTATGATTGGTCGAATTTTTTTTCATTAATTTAAGAAATATTTTATCATTTTTAAAGATTACTACTTTTAATTGGGTTTAATCAATATAGGACATTGAAAAAAAATGTTATTTGATGAAAACGATAACTTGCAAAACATTAAATTTTGAAAGAATGAGTCATCATTCCCATTACATTTCTAAACAATGAAAATGGTCCTATGGGTGATTAATTTGATTTCACCAATAATGAAACATTTGTGAGTCTTTTAACATACCAAGTTTGAATGATAATCATATTTCAATATCATTGATTTGATTCTGTATAATATAAAAATAAAATCAAAGTTTTAGTTATATTTTAAGTTTGATGTCCATCCTAATGGTTGAGATGTTAAATATTTCGTAATTAAAATATGTGTGAATCAAATCTGTTAAAGATGACCATACTTCTTTTAAAACAAAAAAAATGTTAAATTATAATATTAGAAGGATTGGTTGTTAATTGAAATAGAAGGATATGTAAAACTTGATGAACATTAACTCGAAAATCATATGGAATATGATGGTATGAATGAAACAAGTTAAACACAAATGGAAAACATCAATGATGTCTATGGATGCAATCTATGTCCATGTTGACTTCTACTTACTATGTCAATAAAATGAATGAGGAAAACATGAAAACATGGTAAAGTTAAAAGTAACATTGCCCCTGAGGTAAATAATTGCTTATGGATGGTGCATGAAAAAGGGTACAATGTTAAACCCCCTTGCATTAAATAGATGATTGCAAGAAAGGCAAAAAAACGCAAGGTTGCGAAGGAGAGGATTGTATGACAAATATTGGAAAAACTTCTAATCAATATGGTGGGCAAAACGAAAAGAGAGTTGATGAACTAAAAGAGGATGAGGGGACTAGCTGAAATAAATTAGGAAAGATGGGAATGATGGGTGGATGAATGTAAACTAATGCATAGCTAAACATAGAGGTAAAACTAATTATTGGCTTTCCATTGGGTACTTGTTGGGAGGGCTAAGATGCTTGGTGATGCTTTGGGGATAGATAACCCATAAGATTTACCATGCCTATCTTCAACCTAACATATTTGGTTTAAATTTGAGACAATAAATTTTCATTTTGAAAACCTCAACTTGAAAACCCTTTTAATCGCCCTTCAAACCTTAAAAGTATTGCCCTAAAAAAAGATTATTTACAAACAAAGCGAAAAAATTAGAAAGGGACATATGGAAACAAACTCACGAAAACCCAAAGAATAAGTGAAAATAACAAATGAACCCAACTGCAAATTTGCCACTACTCATGTGTGTGTGCTCTTGTTCAAGGGCCTAGCTCACTTGCCCTACCTGCTTTATTTTGCCCTTGTCCCACTTTGCTTCACCTTACCTTTGGCTTGTTTGCTTTGCTTTGCCCTTGCCCCACTTTGTTTTGCCATGCCTTGCTTTCTATTAAAAATCTTGTACACCCATAAAAAAAGTGAGTTCTTTAAAATGATATTCTAATAACCCATTTTTTTTGTTACAATAAATTTAAAAATAAACTTGGGTTCTAAAGGATGGTTGCCACAATTTGGTCCATTTCTAACAACTATGAATGGGTGGTTCTTCATATGAATATCTGTTGTTCGCTGTTTATGAACAATTGAAGGTTTCCAAACAAAGGTTGTCATAACATTTTATCAAGACCACAAGGTTTCAATTTTCTCAAGCCTCCCCCAATATTGCCCCAAGCCCCCAAAATCCTTGTCCAGTAAGGAAAAAGGGGTTTGTAAAGCTTTGGCCTTGTAAAAACCAATTTTTGTCAACTTGGATTATGGAGTGCCTATGTATAGGAGGTTGGGTTTACCAAGTTCTATGTTGTAGCAGATTTGGCCATGATTCGTCACTTGGTGTTAAACTCCAAACCAACAATTTGGCTACAAAGGCTTTATATTTCTTTGAGTCTCTTATGCCCAACCCTCCACGAGGGAATTAATGTGTCTTCACTTTACTTTAACCTTTTTCATTTTTTGATGCCATCTCCTCAAAGTAGTTTTTTATCACTCCCCAAAGTGCACACATTTTGGGATTGGGGTTTTAGCAAGCAATGAGATAAGGCATAGAAGCCAACATAACTTGGTTAGCCATGATAACCTTGCTAACAAAATATGCCTTCTTATTATCCTAGACAATGAGTTTAATTTTTTTATTAGGCTCATGACATTTATCAATAAAAATGAAAAGGTAAAAAACGAAAGGGCAACCATACTGACTACAAGTATGGTGACTAGGGAGATTTGGGTTCAATGTATATAAGTTGATCAATAATGCATTGAAATTATTGCAAGATTGATTTTGGAGTTGGAGAAACATGTTCCTGTACAACATGAGTGGGTTTAGGACTGAAACTATGTATGATTATTACATAGCTATGAAATCTATGTTTTTGGTTGTAAAATTATCCTCCCACCCTTCTATTGGCTATGCAAGCCTCACCATTCTCCTACCATGAACTACACATAAACAACACCAAAACTATTCAAAACCAAAAGCCTTTCCAAAATCAAAACTTCAATTCTCACAAACTTTGTATTCATGCCATAATTTTGTACAAATGAAGGTGTCTCTCAAGGTCACAAACACCTCCTTATATATTAACCAAAAGGAAACTAATAAAAAAACTTCCTAAAACTTATCCATCACAAGGTTCCCCAAATAATCACAAGGAAACAAAATCACATGGTTCCCCATGTGATTCCACAATTAATCACAAGCAAATAACATCACATGGTTCCCCATGTGATTCCACAATTAATCACAAGCAAACAACATCACATGGTGCACATGACATAAGTCAATGCACCATGACCAAATTATGAAATCCTACACCCAACTTACCCCATTAAACATCAAGTTACACATCAAGTTACAATCCCACACAAGAGCAAGCAAAATGCTACTAGGGCAATTTGACTTTAGTAATAGTTTTTTTCAAAAGTTGAAACTACTTTTCCAAGGCATATGGCCATTTTAAAAACACATTTTGGGCCTAGAGGTCATTGGCAATTCTAGTATGTTGGTTGGGCCATTGATAAACCTTGTTGTGTTTGACCAGCAATCCCTTTTTTTCAAATTGATGACACAAAATCATGCTTGGGCCACTATGTTGATTCCACATGATTGCACACGATTATGGGCAAGACTTGAAACTATTGGGATTTAAAACCACCAATTATGCAAGTGTTTTAAAATAGTCAACATTTACACTGTTATGGTGTTGGGTATTGTGAACGACAAACATACCTTTTCCAACCTTCATGAAGGAAATTCCATAATGAATTTGGACCTTGTTGTGCATATGTATGCATAAAATTTTTACCCCCTAAAAACCTTCCCTTTTCTACGTGACAATATGTGCTTGGAATGACAACCATTAACAGTACATAGTGGTGGTTGAATAAGTTTTTGGTATGTTATGTGTGATGTGATTATAAGCATTTGATTACATGTCCTATAACTTTTGAATGTGGTTTTAGCTAGTCGGTTTGCTTCCAACAGTGCATCCAATTATTGAAGAACCCTTAAAGGGCCATTTTTTCCAAAATTTGGCCCTATGCTTCACATTTTTTAAAAGTGTTTCATGGGAGCTCTAACTGGCCCTGCTTGTCAATGGTGGTGATGTGGAGTTACACTTGGAGTAAGTTCAGCTTGGGTTTCATTATTGTTTGGACATGTATGTTTTATGTGTTCTCCAATTGAGTATTGGGTGCAGGACAAACTTGAGCTCCAATGGGTAGCAGCCTTATGGGGTTAGGGTTCGAATCCCCTTCAAGCTATATATTCAGGTTTAAGTGTCTCTATGATTTTAGATTGAACATTTCCAATTTTGAAGCTTCCAATTAGGATTTTCCAAGTCCATTTGATCAAAGGGGTTCAAATTTGGATGGGCTTCAATTTGTTGGCAACACTTACTAGGCCTTTGCAGAGTTTTGCATTAGTGTGGGATTGGAGTTAGTGAGAAAGAAATTAAGTGAATGTGCATTTAATTACAAGGCTTGATGTCCACCCTTTAGTTCATGAGTTAGGTATGTGTTGAACCTTGCTTGTGTTTGTTTTCTGTTGTGATCTATGGTTATAACTAGAATTGGGTTGCATCTTGAAGTTGTAGTTTCAATGCTCTAGTTACCCTGTGTTATTTTTCCTAACATTTGGTTGCATTGGTTGCTACAACCATTGGGCACCATTGGTTGTTCTTGCCTATCTTCAAAATCAGTGGCAATTGGTGAGCTGGAGTCAAGGAACCTTTTCTGGTTGACAAGGTTTTATGGTTTGTTTGCACTGTGCAGGTTTGTGGAATTGAGACCCATATGCTGGAACATAATGTTTTGGGTTGCACTCTTCTAGAGACTCTGTTTAGTGTATAGAATGCAAATTGTTGACTTCTTTTCAACATTGCAACTTGTAATACCAAGTTTGTTTGGTAGGTTTTATTGACAGGCAATTGCTTCACAGATTGTCCGGAGGGTTGCTAAGTTCATATGATCTAACTGGTGGAGTATAAGGTAGAGCATATGTTTCTGCATAAGGCAAAGCAAGAGCAGAATGAACAATGCCTGCTTGGGATAGCCCTTTTGGTAACCCCTATAATAAAATCAACATGCAATCAAGGCACACCAGCAACCCTGGCTGGGCTGGGGTACTGTTGGACTCAAGGCCATATATGTATGTACGTGATCTGTGTTGTGAAATGCAGTGAATTTCTTCATTCCATTTCCTTCCATCAATTGTTGCTTGCTTCTTTACACGTATCAATTCTCTTGCTGGATTTCTTGCAATCCACAAGAGAACCAATTCTAGTCGGACAACATTACAGTTTTGAATATACATTGCTAGTTTGCTTTGACACATCGACTACTAGTTACACATTTCCGCTTGGGGAAGTCATGACTGCTTATTTCTTCCACACTTCTGTAGTCCTCAAGCACATTAATGGATTTAGGAACTAAACTGCTTGGGGAAAAATAACCTCACCTGGTACTTTCTTGCATGATAGTGTAGATGGCTGCACTTGAATGCTTTGCCTCTGGCATGTTTTGCCCTTGGCATGATGACACTTGGCACACAAGGTGCGTCACCTGGAAAAGCCAGTAAATACTTGGAGCCTACAAAAGAGGTAGCACTCACTGTAATACCCTTATGCTGCACTTGTAGGTCTAAGAACATTTGTCACTTTAATTTTGGGAAATGTCATTGCTTGGGTTCAAGATCAAATTGCAAAGTTTCACCTTCAAACAAAGACAACAGAAGTAAGATCCTGAACTGTGATTTTTTTTTATTGCATTGCTTGTTGAAATTTGATGCAGCTAGCTTGGACATGTTTTCTTTTCAATCAGTTTTCATTTGGATGCTACAAAAATTGCATTGAATTATGGCTGGGTAATAGTTGGAGGAGCACATTCTTTGTTGATTGGTCTCTTGTTTTTCCAGTTGATTGTTTTGACTCTAGGGTTTGTTCCAATTTTTTTTGGATCTCCTAACTGTTTACCAAATAGACTTTACAGAAATCAACAAAGCATAACCAGAAACACTGAAGGGATCCAAGTGGAATAATGCTTATGTCTTTGCAGATTATCTGTTACTGAAGTTTCAACAGGTTGGAAGAGGCATTTCTCATTAGCCACTTGATCTGAGGTACTGGAATTGGTGTGGAAACCAAAGCAATGTTGGTGGACTTGTTCCTGGCAGATTTGGATGACTTGTCTGACAATGAGGTGCTTCATGAGATTAGTCACTATGCTATCATTCTAGATGATGATAGCACCATTTGCGAAAATTGGAGAAATACTATACAAAGTACCTCAAGTGGTTCAACCTTCAAAGCTAACATACACAAAATTTGTTTTGGCATTTCCCAATGCTAGATGAGGCTCTGAGATTGAAAGTAATGTAGAAGTAATGTTATTGTTTCTGTATTTGACACATTGATGTGAAACACCCCTTGGACAAATCCTACTTGTATTTCACTAGTCAGTGTTCTGTCTTCCCTGGCAATGGTCACGTTGAGAATTTGTTAGACCTAGTTCTTGATTTGCACAGAACTATACATCGAAACTTATAGGGTGAGAAAAAAGTGTCATTTTGGATAGGCACTAGTTGTGTGAAGCAGCATGGAAGCAAGTGATTTGCTTAGATTTGTGCGTGTAGGGAATGGATATAGGGAGGGCTATGGAATGCTGGAACAGGCTGGTAATGGCAAATTATGGGTATCCATTGGCCAGAACAAATTGGCTACTAAGGTTGTAAAAAACTAAGTGCTTCCTGATTGTATTTGAACATTTAGCCTCTCAGCAGGTTGTGGGTTGAGTTCCCATTAAGTAGGTTCAGCAAATTATTTTCCCTCTGCCAAACATGGCAAGAGATTTTTTTCACATTGACCATAATGAATTTTTACTGTTCTTAGACATGTTCAATCCATTCTGTGATCTATCCTACAAGTGGGCACTGTGCAGTGTTGTTTACATGTTTTGTTCTTCATTTTCCCAGGTTCAAGGAAAAACACTATGGTAGCAGTGGTGCAATGTCAAGGCTTTCATCCAGTCTTGCCTTCAAACTTGTCCAGGTTTGCACTTTTGTTCTTGCAAAAATTTATCCTTTAGTTTTGCAGCTTTTGAAAGTTGTTATGACATCATGGTTTTCTGATGAAGGCTAGTATCAATTAGCGCTCATCAGTCTTTGGGGTTTCCAAATGTTACCAGTTTAAAATGTCACACACCACCTTCAACAAAAAAAAGTAGGGAAAGTTTGATACTTCTTGACACAATCGAAGCATAAATACACATACTCATATAATTGTGGAAGTGTGCAATGCTCCATGTCATCATATTACATGATTGTGGTGATACTGGCAATGGGTTCATGCAAACCTAAGTCCTAATTAGGTGTGCAATTCTGATTCAAAAAATGGGTTTTTGTTAGTCATCAGTTGAATTGTGTTTACATGCATCACTTTTAAATCTAATTGGACTACAGATGTGGAGATGTGACATTTCTTCCTAATTGACTGTAGTTCTGGAAAGCTGAATGGGGTTTATTGCACCAAATCTATCAGCCTTCGTTGAGAGTGTGGTGGCTGCAAAACTGATGGGTGTGGTTGGTGGCTTCTTTGCACTGTCTAAAGCTTGAGGCATTTCTAAGTGTTGTCAATAGCAATGATAATAGCCACATTGTGCATATTCCTTGGGAAGCTGAATGAGGGATTGGGAATGCATTGACAAAAATTGGCATGCAGCACTTCAAGGTTGTACTGAATTTATGAGCCTCAAACGCTCTAGCATGAAGACATTTCTTGTCAACATGTCACTTGGTAAGGTGTCATTTTGGACAATGTGTGAGTCAAAGCTCTTTCCATATACAATGGTGTTTATCTTATTTTGGTAGGTATTCTTTTATGTCACTTATTTACTAATTAATATTTTGTCTATAGTTGGTATTGGCAAGCCAATAGTTGCTATACCTCTTTAGTGCTAACTTATGTCATGGTGGAGGCATCCTGTTGTTCTTGCTGCTATAGATTTTTGTAACCATTTTCCATGGACTTTGAACAAACTATTACTTATAGATATACCCATTGGGAATAACCAATGGTGATTGAAGGTAGCTAGATATTGCAATCCAGGAGAATTGTGCGACACACAAGGTTTATGACTATGCTTATCCTTGTCTATGGAAATGACACAAGACTGGTTTAGTTGTTATTTGTATTGTTGTGCAGTTTCTCTGTGCAGTCACATTGATATTTTCTGATCGAAGTGTGGTCTGCATTGCCTTGATTTGAATGTAAGTTTCCTCAACAGAAAAAAGATGTCAATAGCATGAGAAATTATAAATAGTCAAAATTTGAGTTCAGAGGTTGAATCTCCAAATTTGAAACCCTTGTCATGATGTTTCTAATCTCTCCATCTTCCAAACATTTCCAAGGGCATGTCATGTCTTACCCACATTGATATCATTGTCTTGACCTTTGCAAGAGGAAATTTAATGTCAAATTGTAATATAATAGTTTGCATTTCAAAACATCCAACTGTTTTTTAAATATGGCACACTCACGAGTCCTCTTGCACATTCTAGTGTCCCATCCATTATGGTTGTAAGGTGAGAAGCTTTTGTGCTTAAAATAGCAGTTCCCAATAGAATGTACTTTGGATTGCCTCTCTACTTACTTCTACTTGAGTATTTGAATTGCAATGGCACTATTATTAAAGACATTTTTCACAATTAATGTTCAAATATGGAGAGTAGTGTGTAACTAAGTCGATGAACTGTGAGCCCAAGCCCCTCTCTACATATGTAACATTCTGTACAACCTTACTAACTGCATCTTTGAATGGGTCTGCAGTTCTACTTAATTGAGGGATAATGTGTGAGCTTCAAGCAAATAAAAGCCAGCTCAAATCACAGGTCAAAACTGACTGAGTGATAGCTAAAACCAACTTTATATGTGTTGTAGTAAGTGGTGTTGAAAGACCGGCAATTTTCAGCAACACTTGTCTGAAGGGTTTCTGGCCCACAAACGAGTACACCCACATTCCCACCTGCTCTTTGTCGCTTTGCACATGCTTCAAATAACTCTGCCAAGTCATGAAGAGCAAGTAATGGGCATATCATTATCAATCAGAAACAAAGTGCGACGGTTACCTTCCTATGGGTGGGTGTTTTAGGTACATGCTAATTGTTAACAACCATACAGCAATGCAATGTCCTGCATAATGAAGATGCAAGAAATTATAGCATTTTAACAGACATTGCTGCATCTCTCTCTTTTGAGACCTCAAAAGGCTCCTCAAAAAGGCTTCATAAAAGTTGACATAGGTCCCACTTCATTGCATCAGTCACCAAAGAAAGACCCACAAATGTTTGATCAGACTTCAATGAAGGCTTTGCCAGAAGGTTTACAAAACCTCATAACTTCAATTGAGTGCTAAGAAAATGCAATGCAGGAATTGAAGTAATTGAAGGAGGCACACTAATTGAAAGTGGTAAGTGAAATGTATTGGGAGAGGGTGAGACAGTACCTTTTAAGTCAGGTCTGTGCCCAAACTGTGTATTAGAAGGATGGACGAGTTGATTGCCACACTCATTAGCAACTGTAGTGATATCTTCATCTGCATCCAAAAGTGGCTGAGTGCTCTTTGAGTCACCTTCAGTCTTCTGCTTGCTAAATTGGTACCAAATGCTCCACAGTGCAATAACACTGCCGCCAAAACATACAACTCCAAGTATAATGCTCATGATGTCGAAGAGACCCCTTGCCCATAATGGAAGAGTATTATAGCTGTGATGGTAAAAGCCTTCATAAGAATAAACTACCAAATTTTCCAGAAACAAGTACCCAAGCATTGAAGCTATCAAACCCATTCCAACCCACAAATTACTACTAGTCCCAACCAAAATTGACATTGGTCTTTTTGAGGCCTCAAAATCATAAAGAGATGAAAGGATGCGGGATTTCTTGAACATGTCAGACTGTTGACGATCTGTAGTTTGAGGCCCACTTTCCAGTGGAACAGGTTCTGCTTCTTGGGTGACAAATGTGTGAACTTTGAGGTTGAACTTCAGATCATACTGGGGACAAATTGACGAGGGAGAAACAAGATCAAGGAGTTGAAGCTCCTCAGATTTCTTTACTGCCCAGATTAAGGTTACATCTGTTGGAAGATGGTTCTGCCGCCTCTGATACCGTTGCAGCAAATCTCGTATGATGGCCACAAAGGGAGACACGCCAATTCCTCCCGCCACCATTAAAAGGGTCTCATACCTGCAGACATCATACCAGTCATTTCCTCCCCCTTGAGCATGCATGCTAAATCCCACAGCAATAAACAGTATTGATCTCAAATTCAAAACAAGCTGCCAGCTAAAACTTTGGTTGCAGAACTCACTGGAGAAAGTAATCAGATTCATGACCATATGGCCCCTCAACTGCAACTTGCTGGCCAAAAGGGCATGGTCCTTTGGTCACTGCCGCAGAGACAGCATCCTGCAATTGGTGAGTCCATTCTCCATACGGCTTTATGAGCACCTTCAGTCGATCATCCCCATCATATGGACTTGATGACACACTGAAAGGGTGCCATTGGAGTGATGAAATCCCAGGCACGTTTATGAACACAAAACTCAATGCATGGTATTTCAGACCTGAGAATGCCACCAATAAGAGAGTGAGTTTGCAATTGTAAAAAGATGAGCAAACTATAGTTCTCAACTAACCACATGCCAAGATAGATATAACTTGCTTACCTTGTGGCTTGGCCAAAACCAGTTCATATGTGCCACATGGTAGCAGCTTCACAGATAAAACACCGACAGTGCTTCGTGATTGGCAGAACCGAAGAAACCGGTCAAAGACAAAGAGGAAAAACCCAACAAAGGCGATGGAGAAAATGAAGTCTCCTACATGCAGAGCCATGAAAACCATAAACACAACGTACAGCTGATGTGTGTAGAAGAATAGCTCAAAAAACTTCTGACGCACCCACCCTAACGATGTCACCCACATCATAATCCCAGCAACCAATGCAATCACTCCAGGTAAAATTGCAAGTTCATATGGCTCCCATGACAGCAGCTGCAAAATGCACAAAATTTGCACCTGGACCTTAGAGGACTTCCTGGCAATAATGCCACATGTGGACAATTTTATTCCAACAACAAAACTTGTTTTTGGGCCTGCTGGATTTTGGTCGAGAACTTTTCTCTGCTCAACAAAGAATCAGCAATCAAAGCCACCATGCAGCAGCCCATGCAGAAAGTGAATGGTGATGCAACATACCCGTGCAATGAGATGGCCTTCAAAGTACCAGGGAATGATCAAGAAGAGACCATGCAGTGTGAAAAGAATCATCACAAAGTGACCCAGCCACACATGGTATTTGGTAGCATGTTCAAAAGGGATGTCTATGGAGCGGAAAAGCACAGAGCCACGCGATACTGGCAAGAAGAGCAGATTCAAGCAGATAATGCCAATAAAGCCTAACCGCACACCCACCGACTTCACCTTACATCCCCACCTAAAAACATACATTGCAACAAAAGTGGTTTTAATTCTTGTAATCGAATTCAAAAAAAGCAAACAGCAACATTCACAAACTACAAATTCAGATAGTCTTTTTTTTTTTTTGGCCCCCCTCAAGAGAGTTTAACTGCGGCAATTTAGACTACTCTGCATGTTATACTTACACTGTTTCATAGTATTCTCTTGGTTCAGTTTCAGCTGCATGAAAATCACGAATCATATAGTTGACTACCATCCACGTGAAGATAGCCATAAAAACTGCAATCCAAAGAAGCTCAGCAGCTGACATAACACCTAGCAAGCCTTCAACAACTACAGGCTGGTTCTGTAGGCTTGATCTTCCTCTCACCTTCTTCTTGATTGCCCTGCACACCACAATCAACAACAACCTCTGTACCCAAATCACAGAATACAACACAATCACCAAATTTCCAAAACTTTGATATGATTCCAGATACAAGTATCACAATTGGAGTAATGACAAATGGAGATAACCTTTCTGTTCTGGATTTCTTCTGCATTTAAGAAATTAGACAATTTTGTACAGTATAAGTTCTTTTCCTCAACAAAATCTGACAGAGGAAACCAAAGTACATATCTAGTGGCAAGATGCTTGAGATCCACACACATTGAACAGTTTATTAACCCTGAATATTTTTGCAAGAACCCCAAGAACCCCATGTGTTGCTGAAAGGAGAGCAGAGTACTTGGTCTTATTGCGTGAGGAAGAGATAGCAAGACTGATGATGGCAAAAATCACCAGAACCAGAAAAGGACCTCCAAAGAGCAAAAGAAATGCACCTGTACATGTTCCAACAATTTACAAGCATCAGGGCCTAACATTCGCATGAAACTTTGATAGACCTGAATACATCATTGCAGCTCTTGCAGATGGGTACTTTTGATGAGGAAACTCCGAAACAGGGCTACTTTGGAATTTCTGTGTCTTACCAGTCAATCCCAGTGGATAGGCCCTCAAATGTTCCAGCAGCCATTCTAGGGTCTCGCGACTGTTGTGTGTGGAAGTTGCTGCAATGAAAGCAACTCCAGAAAAAAAAACTGCACACATTGTCACTCGCACTGCCCATTCAGCCACTGTCAATCCCATTTGCCTGGTTGTCTCCTGCTGTTGCTCCTCCGCATCCTCCTTCTTCAACAAAGGCTCTTCTGCCAAGTTTACTTTCCGCATACTTGTGTGCTTCAAAGTACCCAGGAAAAAAAACAAGAAAACAAGAAGAGAGAACAGAGACCAAAAAGCTAGCACAATTCTTCTTCCTGTCTTTGTACAATTGACCAAAGCTTCAGGAGATTGCTTGATCACGTTCCTTCCCTCTCTTCCAAAACCCAATTCAAACCCAAAATTGGACCTTTTGCAAGCAGGTATCAAAGAACAAGCATGCTGGTCTGGTTGTGCCAAACTTCGAATCAACTTCCCTTCCCTAAAACCATGATCAACACAAAACCCAACAAAGCAAAGAACAAAACAAAAGGGTAGAACACTGTATGTGTGCGTGCGTGCGTGCGTGTGTTTGTATGATTGTGTAGCAATTTGCAAACCAACTTCAGCAAAGAAATTGCAGCAGAACAACACTGCAACAGTCTGTTGTACGACAAATTTGCAACTACAAAATCCCTGTTTAAATTTAGCCCGACAAAAAACCTAAGCACCCAACAGAAACAACAAGAAGAAGAAGGCAAATGACACAAGAATCAGAAATCATATGGTGAAAAGTCTTGGGTTTGGGAAGAGAGACAGAAGAGAGTTAAGAGAGAGGAATCAATGGAAGGCTTTAAAGTAAAGTTTCAAAAATTGCAGGGGAGTGAGTGGGAGTGCAATCGGCAAGAATATGCGTTTGTGTGTGTGTGAGAGAGAGAAAGAGGGATTTGGGAAGCGCAGGAACCACAGAAAAAGAAGAGAGAGGGAGGTGGCATTGCTGGTTCTACATGCAACCAACACGCAAATGAAAAATCAATCACCCACCCAACTAACAATTTTCTTTCTTTTTTGCTCCACAAATTCCTCATTAATTCTTCCTTCTCCATAACCCCCTTCCTTCTCCCCTGCCCCCAGCCCACCCCCCCTCTCTCTTTTGGGCAACTTTTTGGATTCTTTTTTCTTCTACCTTTTGGGATCAATGGTGGGAAGGGAGGGGGGAGGAGGGGGATTTTTCGCATCTTTTTGTTTGACCTAAGAAATTTCTTATGATTTTGTGTCTTGAAACCAAACACAAAGGATTTTTGTGGCAAAAAAAATTAAAAAAAAGGCCTTAGATTTGCTAGATTTCGAAGAAAATTTTTAATTGCCAGATTTTTACAACAGGTTCCTCCAGCAAGTAGGTAGCCAAAATTTAAATCATCCATAGGAAGGTGTAAGAAAAGTGACCATCATCACTAGGAAGATTTAGCCAAATCTGGCTATGAACCAAATATGAACTACTAATCTTTAGTCAACATTCTATATTTTTGGCTACACTCTAAAAAAAAAGATTTATAGAAATCTGGTGATCCACTTGGGTTGGGTAAATTGTGCCACACTTTTGTTTCAATGGGAGATTTTCCTCTCCTATTCACGTCTCCTATTAGTTAGATGAGGTGGATCCCAAGTTCAAATTATTTTTTGTGTGTGCAATGAACCAACTTGGTTAGCCCATCATTCCAAAAAAAATCAAACTATTGAGGCTCAGCAGAATAAAAGGTTCTATTCTGAAGTATAGAGTTCCTTCCCTTCGGCCCACCTATAAAGGTGACAAGGGGACAACATTTGTCAAAGCGTATGGGATAAAGGTAAAGTGCTATTGGGAACTCTTTGGGGAACATGTCAGGAACTTGGGAACTCTTTGCTTTCGACCGCCCCGCCTCCCCCCCCCATCCAAAGAACAACAACAACAAAAAAAAAAAACTTGCATAGAAAGTTCACTGTCCACTGTCCAAGTGGAAAGTGACCTCCCTCCCCCACCACAAGAAAAAAAGGGAGGCCCCCTTCAGTCCATAGCACGACTTCTCATTGGTTGCATGGAAATTAAATTGTATTCCGAAAATGGGTTGCCACTATTTTTGGTCTTGACTAATAGCCCTTCCTAATTAGTTGGAGGTGGCTCACAAGTCCAACCGTTTATTTATTTTTGGCAATGAGCCAATTTGATTGGCCCATTACAAAAGTAAATTGAAACATACACGCTTCCCAACACAGAAGATTCTCTGGAAAGATAGATGCATCTCCCCTCGGCCCAGCTTTGTTCGTGAGAAGGGGAGGACTTTGGGCAAAACATATGGGACTAAAGTGAGGTGCTATTGCGCATACCCTTGCCCAACACATTGAGAACCTATGGAACATATTGGGAACTTGAAAGGAACATGTTGGGAACAAATGAAGAATGAACAAAAATCCTTCCCCCCTGCCCCCCTCCCCAAAACTTAAAAGAAAAAAAATCAAGGCATTTTCAGTGCATGCTGAGCCTTCCCATTGGCTGCATGAAATTTCTATGTTCCAAAACTGTTCGTCATCGTTTTTGACCCGGGCTATTACCCCCCCATCATAAACTGGGGGTACTTATTTATTCACGTACATTAAGCGTGCATTCACACTTGATGTCAAATCAGTGTTAAATGAAAATCTAGGTGGCATCCTAGGTGTCACCCAATGTTAAATGGGTGATAGCTTAATGTTAAGTGAATGTTAGCTTAACATAAAATGTTCATGGTAAGTAGGATTAAGTCCTAAATGACTAGCATGGTGTTAGGGGACTCAACACTAGAGTCCCTAATCGAGGGTGAATGCACCTAAAGGCCCACTTTACACTAGGAGTTAAGGCTGAAAAAGACAATTTTCTTAATCTACCATTTTATTATGGCCATGAACTAGTTAGATAAGGTGAAGACACCATGTGTGATGCAATCATTGGATAAAGTAAAAATAATTTGTTCCTTGCAATTAAGAAGGAAAGAAAATTGTGCAATACTTTTGTTTCAACCAATATTTTCATGCACATTAAGACCCACTTTACACGAAAATTTCAGGATGAAAAGTTATTAAAAAAATTAATCTACCATTTTATGGTCCTGACTTGACCGCAAGAAAGAAAAAGGATACCTATTAACTTGGGAGGTCAATTTTGCAGTTATTGAGGTCAATGTTGTTGTAATAAAATATTGTTGTTTTGATAAAATTCATACCATAGAGTCAAAGTAAATCTTCGATCTTATTATATATATTTTTGTTTCATCTTCTTTTATAAAAAAATTGGTTGAATTTTGTGCTTGTTTATGAATGATGAAAGGAATTTTTTATTTTTTAATTTGGGATATGGAAGATATTCAAGTGTTGAATGCAAAAGATGTGTTAAATGTAAGTTCTATTTCATTATAGCCTTTCAATTCACCTCTTCAAATGCATGTAATTACAAGAGCTAATTTGTTTAGCTTGATCTCAAATTGCCTTTTCATGAAATCGCTTGTCAATTATAGCTTCATAAAAAATTTCTCTTGTTGCTTTATTTGTTTCCATAATGAAAACAACCATTGTTACCATTGCACTATAATGTTGATGGAGTGCAAATTATTGCAATGCAACAATTGCAGATATAGCATGTTGAATCACCATGAAAAAATAAGAATTACAAAAATCTCGTGTCTATGTTCATCCACAATGGTATGATTTTTAGAGTTTAGCTTGAGAAAAGAAGCAAAGATGAGAAAAAGAATGATACCAAGAAAGAAAGAGAGCATATAAAGCATTGAAGCTTTGTTCCCTACTTTTTGGTTTTAATGATTTTAAACATGAAGTCATTGGTCCTTAAACAATTTTTTATTTATTAATAGCTTGGGGCCAAACAACGAGCCAAGAAATGCTCAAATTTCTCATTATTGACCCCAACTCATAGTGTAAAGTGGGCCTAAGTGCAATAACCAATAATTAGCAGCATTTTCTTTTGTGCAAAATTTCATCAAAGTGTGAAAAATAAAAACAGATTGTGAATAATTTTTCATAATATTTCTATTTTCACCTGAAAAAAATTCCCAAAAATTGAGGAAATTTTGGAAAAAGATTCAACACATTTGGACTTTGTTTTTACTTTGGTAGCAATTTTCTAACTAGTTTTTTTTAGTGTTTAGACAAATTCTAAAAACATGTTGACCTTGAATGTTAAATCCCTCTTGGGATATTAACCAGTGACACAACATCTGAAATTTGGAAAAAATAAAATGAAAATCACTGATCACCATTGCCAAATCTTTTTTATATTAACATAATTATCAAGCTGAAAAATCCATAAATTATCACTTTTATTACTGAACTTGATTTTTAAAATAAAATAATTATCGGGCACCTAAAAGCCAAATCAGATAATGTACTAGTGCACTCATTCTCAAGTTTGGCACATTCAAATCCAAGCAAAAGAAACTTGTTCAAGAATATATGATGATGCAACACAAAGTAAGGTAAAATGAGGAAAACCTCTTATATATATATATAAACAAGGATGAAAATCCATTCATAAAAAGTACAATACATGTCGAAGCAAATATAAACACATGAAGAAAAAACCAAGACTATCAAAACAGGAATAATAAAATGAAAAATGTAATGCTAAAAAAGCAGCCTCTGCCACAAATCAGCTAGTGATGGAGGTGCATTATCTGGTATGTGTAAAATGAAGAATTGCAGCAAACATCTTATGGTTTATAGCATCACCCACTTTCAATCTCAAGTTTTGGCAGCTTCCTAAATCAAGTAAAATCTCATAATTGAACTATCCCAATTTTCCTAACAACCAAAATCGATAACCCATATCAAGTTTGTCAAGGATTGCTTTGATGTTTAACTGTCTTTGCTTTTGAACAATTTAATTCTGGTTCAAATGGGTCAGAGTTAAATTTGTTCCAAAACAAACAAAAACCCAAAGTCCTGAACCACCTCGACTGAAGGGTGTTGTATGGTGTAAAACCCAATGGATAAAGGGCCTCTGACATGCTTTATGAAGGCCCAACAAACTCACATACTGTAATACCTTGGCCATTTCAACACATGTCCGTCAAATAATTAATTAATTAAAAAAATTCATTTCAACTCGTGAAATATTCCTAAATTTTCACTATTTTTCTTCACAATATTTTTTGATTTGGAAAAAATAATTTTTGAAAATTTCAACAATTCTGAAAATAATATACTTAGTGTCAAATTGGCCAAAGTACTAGGGTAATCCCCCCAACGAACAAAGGAGCATAATTCCTGATGAAGGACCAAAACTGCCTCCACAGAGACGACGGAGAGAAATTTCATTTGATAAAACCCGCTCTTCATAGTGTTAAAAAATCATGTCAAAGGGCTTTAACTATGTGAAAGAATTTGGATCCCAGACCAAGCCCATCCATCTGGAACTGGATCCAAACAAGAATCCCAGTTTTGAACCCCAGTTTTGAACCCCGGTTTATGAACCCAACCCAAACCCTGCATAGGTAACCCTGGATCTACTTGTAGAGGGGAGAACCACAAGCTCTGTTGAAAAGGCAAGAAGCACCAAATACTGCTTTGGAGCCTTAACCCATGTGCTGGTTTGTGCAGATATTAACCAGACATGGGTTATAGTCTTATAGTGTACTAATATACACAGAGGGTGTTAAATATGCTTTTGTGTAGGTGTGAGAAAAAAATGTTATGGCCACTGAAATTGCTGGATTTCGGGGGTCTGATTTTTTTTTTCCCCCTCCTTAATTATCTTGAGTGAACTAATAATTAAATGTGTAATAGGGTTTAGTAGGTTTGTGGGTATTTTAGAGGACCAATGAAAATGATAGAAATAGACCATTATTTTCAATTTCAGCAGAAGAGGGTTGTGTATAGGCTATAGATTTATCTTTCAGGCCAATGGGATTGCTGGAGTTGGTGGTTTAAAATTATTTTCTTAGTTCTCTTAATTGAAGTAATAGTTCAATGTGTACTAGCTAATTTACAAGTGAGGTTCTTGCACATCATTACTTGTGAATTTCTAAATTAAAAAAACTGCCCAACCCTAGTCCCACCTTGGTCAGAGCCAAGAATATTCATAACCGCCTCTTGGAGCTACCTCCTACCCTTTTGCCCCTTAGTTAACTCTTACCACCTACACTCCTAATTGCCTCCTACCACCCACCCCAATAGCTACCTAATAACTCCTATTCCCTTCCTTGTTTTATGTTGTCACTATGTTTTGCACAAAAGAGTAGTTAGCCTATAAGCAATATATGTTTCTCTAGAATGTAAAATTTATGCATTGATATCTAGAACTGGTTGACAACAAGACAAAAGAGATGGATGCTTGGAAACAATATGTTTTGATTTCTAACCCATTTACATATACATTTTCTTATGATGCACTTCTTGTAATATGCAAAAATATATTTGAATGCTTATTTATTTCTTTCATTCATTTATTTTGAGTTGTCTTCATACATTATTCTCATGTTCTCCTTTTATAGTCTATTTTGCATTTGTATTATGCATTGATTTTGCTTAGGTCATGACTAATGTTGGGTGGATATCTTGAAAATCCAAATATCCTAACTGGATATCATTCAAAATATCACTTTTGAAATCCTTTGGATATCAAATTTTGATATTTGAAATGATATCCTTATTTCTAGATATCAAAATAATGATATCCGATCATATAATATCCAGACAAAATATATATATATTGAAAATATGATATTTAGGGCGGATATTAAATCCATGCCTAGATATGGATATGAGAGGGATTTAGGTTTAGGGCATAGGTTGTTAAGGGCCTCAAAACAAAATTGTGGGCGTTAGTGTAAGTCGTTACAATGAAAAAAAGGGTTGTGGGCATTAGTGTAGGCCGTTACAAGGGAAAAAATTATTGTGGGTGTTGCCATTAGACCTATAAAAAAAACCTTTTAAATTTAGTTTAAAATGTTTTTTCCTTCTATTTGCACTCTGTTCTCTTCTTCACACCGTTGTTCTCCTCTTTGCCCTACTACTCTCCTCGTTTAGTTGCTATTTTCCTTTTCTCATCGCACTATTACTTTCCTTTTTGCGTTGCTGCTTTCCTCTTCATGTCATGTTGCTATTTTCTTTTTCGCCCTATTGTTCTCCTATTCACGTTGTTGGTTTCCTCTTCGCACCACGTTGTTGCTTTCCTTTTTGTGTCGTGCTATTATTCTTTTATTTGTATTGTGTTGTTGCTTTCGTTTTCGCATTGTGCTACCATTCTCCTTTTCGCCTTGCTACTCTTCTCTTTATGTCACGTTGTTGCTTTCCTTTTTGCGTTGCGCTATTGCTTTCCTCTTTGCGTTATTGCTCTCCTTTTCGCATCACACTGTTATTCTTTTCTTCACACTGCATTATTGTTTTCCTTTTTACACCACGCTATTACTCTCTTCTTTGCATTGTTGTTGTCTCTTTATGTTGCTATTGTGTTTTTCACATTATTGCTTTCCTCTTTGCGCGTTGTTGCTTTCTTCTTCACCCTATTGCTTTCCTCTTTAGTTGCTTTTCTATTTCAAATACAAGGTTCTTCATGCTACTACTATTGTTAGTGTGTTGTTATTTGTTGAAAAATCTTGTATTACCCCCTTGCATTCCTTTTTGCAAAAATTGGGGGTGGTTAGGAGTCAAAAATAAAAAACTTTTATTTTTTAGTAAGTATTTTTCCCTTTGCTTATTTTCATTTTTTAATTTTTTTAATCTCATGTATTTTATTCCTTTGTTTTTTCGTTTTATTTTTTTTGGCTTTTGGTTTGTGGTGCAGGGCTTGTTGTAAATTGTTTTGGAGACAAACATAAACCCTTGTACTTTTGACAATTTTATCTTTGCTTACCTATTTTGTAGTCTTTTTTTTTTTGATTGCTTGTAAATGCTTTGTAATTTTATATCTTTGTTTATTTTGTAGTTTTAAAAATCTTTTCTTGCTTATAAATATTTTGCATCATATTTAGATGTGCATAAGAACATTATCATCACATCACACAACAAATCTTTATATTTGTTTCCTTAGTTTCTCCACCATTTGGCCTTGTAGAAAAGTTGTGAAAGATGGAAGGGTCAAATGAATTTAATAATCAAACAATGCAAATTGAAGAATATATAATATGCATAAATGATGAAACTTAAGTTAATCAAGTAAGGGAAAAAAGAAAAAATGCAAGTTTGCAAACTAAAATAAGTAGAATGTTAGGAGTATTTGATGAAGAGAAAATTAAACAAATTTTACAACAGTTGTAAACTCAAAGAAAAAAATGGTGTCCTCATAATAGAAATGCATTTTGTTGGTCTTTTTATTGTGTTAATGATAACTAGAAAATAAATTTGAATGTTCCTCTAATGATGCATTGTTTATTGTGTCATTCTTAATCTGTTGTTTTGGTGAATTCAAAAAAATAGTTAAGGTCTAGTAACATATTATAAAACAAATGTCCGCAAAACATCTTGATGCAAATCATTCGACAACTTATAAAAGGTTTTAAGAAGAAATTAATAATGAAAGGAAAGAAAATGTTGAAAACAATTTTCAAAGAAAAGGTTTCTTATTTCCAATTCTTCCATATTTGAATTTTTTGCTTCAAAAGATCCATTAAAAAAAAATGATGTGGAGCAAAAGATGTTTGTGGAAAATCTTGCACTTTTTATAGTGAAAAATCATTTGCCTTTGCAATTTGTGGAGAATGTGGTTAAAATGTTTAGTGTTACAATTATCTCCTCATGTGCAATTACCTTTTTGAATATTATTTTCAAACACTAGTTTGCTTGAATTGGTGGAAAAAATCAAGGAAACATATGTTTTGCTTTTGCTAAATGATTATAGTTGTGCTATTGCCAGTTTTGATTATGGATGTCCAAGGGTGCACATGATGTGTTTGTTTTGGTCATAAATTTTTTGGGATCTAATTGGAAACCAAAACATGTTACTCTTGGTTTGTTTGAAGCTACTAAAACTATTGGACAAATGTTGGCTAAAAATCTTATTGAACTTTTAGATGCATATGGTTTGAGAAATAAGATCATAGCATATGTGAAGGATGAAGGTTCAAATGTAAACACATTGACCAATGCTTTGAAGTTTGTTATTAAATGTGAAACTTTAGGTTTGGAAGAAAGCTTTCAAGGAACTTGTTTTGGTCATGTTTTTTCCAAAGCATGCTAATATGTGACAAAGTTTGTAATAACTTGAAATATGTGCATATTAAATCTACCCAGGAAAATTTGTAAAAATGCATTACTTGGCCAAGGAAATCTAATAAAGGTCGTCAAGAATGGAACAGAGTTTGCATTGAAGCTAGTTTAAAACCCAGGGAACTAAATATTCCAGTGAAAACAAGGTTAGTTTGGTTTTTGGACATTTAATTTTTTGCTCCATTTTTGCAAGTTCATTATTTCTAGTTTATTTTAATTGTAAGATTTTTTTGTTGATCCTTGATGTAATTCTGTAGGTTTGCAAGTAAAATCATTTTATTTCAAGATGCATTACAATTCATGGCAACAATTGTTTTATGTTATAATAGACAAACTATAATGAGGATTACTGACTGTGTTCCTCCACCTTTAACTTGGCACATATTTCAAATAATTGTTGATGTTTTGTCTTCAATTGTAAGTGTTTGTGTGTTGAACCAATCTTGTGGGCATTGGTTACTTTTTGATGCTTTGAATGTAACAATCACTTTAAAAAAAATTTAAAATTTCATTTAACTTGTAAGATTTAATTGATGATGATTCTATTATAACCCATGAATTATCATTGCTTGCATCTAACATTAAAAGAGAAGTATGTGGCGTTTTAGATGGTTTTCTTTCATTTTAAAAAAATTTATGAAATAAATAAAATACAACATGTTGTCTTTGATGTTAGACCCTAGATTTAGAAATCTGAGGTTGATTTCATTTCTTATTGGTCAAGAAGAAGTTGTTTCCATTATGGAAAAATATGACCAATGATCCTTATTTCCTATGTTTTTGAGATGTTACCACATCCTCCACCTTATGGCAAAATGTGGACATGTGATAAATATGCAAACTGATGAAGAAAATAGCTTGGACATTTTTGAGATGTTTGTTGGAACCAATGAACCAACAAAGGAGGTGGTGAACAAGGAGTTGTTGATGTTTAAAAGGTTTCAAGTGGATGTCAAGGAAATTAAACGTCCTTTAAAATGGTGGGCGAAACACAAGTTTCTATTTCCAATTATGGCATTTAGTGCTTGTCAAATTCTTGGCATTGTTGGTTCTTAGATAGAAACTAAAAGATTTTTTTCATTTGTTGGAATTTTTACAAATTTGAGGAGATGTTGTTTATAATCAAATATTTTAGACAAGATTATTTTTGTTAGTAAAAATTAGCCGAGTGATCCTGGGGTGGGTTGTAGTTCACCTTCTAGTTTGATAGAGTTGATTGAGGCTGATCTTGCCTTAAAGGAAGAATTAAAACAATATGAAGGTGAATTTGAGCAAGATGAACTTTTAGACTTATAATTTGTAAAATATTTTTGAAAAAAAAGAAAAACTTATTATCCGGAATGTTGGGTTATTCAATGGATATTAATGTTGATGAATATTTAATCATACTGAAATCTAGCATTAGATTTTGATTTTTTTTTTTGATATCCTTGCAGGATGTTACAATAGATTTTTAAATATAAATAATAATAACCAAAACTAATGGATAACAAATAGCTGGATAACCCGAATCCATGGATATAAAAAAGTTATATATGCCCAACACTAGTCATGACACTATGTAACTTTTTTAAGATTATCAAAATTTATTTCAATTGATTTCAATGACCATGTTTCATCGGAATTTGTTTAGGGAAGACATTTATCAAGTCCACGTTATTATTCTCCCAAGATAGATTTTGGCTTGTTGGGAATCTATTTTTGATTTTTGTCTCCTCTCAAACCTCAATTTCATATATGAATAAACTAGTTTTTCTTGTTTTTTTTTGGTAGGATTTTGTTTTATTCAGCATTTGAAGTTCTTTTTCTAGTGCATCACATGAATGGTGGAGGCAAAAGTTTGATGTTATTGATGTTACACAAAATTTTTGGTTTTGGTTTTTTTTTTCCCCCCCTAACTATCCTAATATTTTTATCATTTTGACAATAAACTACTGAGTAATTAATTAAATTTGAAATCTTAACTTCGGCACTTGATTTTTTTATTTTGAAATTTTTGGCAAGCAATGGTTATAGAAAATAATAATTGAGGTCTTGTCAATGTTATGGAACAATTTAGTGTGTCTAAATTGTCTCAATTGAAGTCATTGTCATGAAAGGTCAACTATTAAAACCTAACAATTGAACTTTTGATTTTATTAAAATTTTGACAAAACGAAAAAAATTGAATTTATGCTGAAATGATAAAGGTGCTATAATAATCATGTGATGTTGATTTTGGATTCATGAGTTTCTTGGTGTAAATAATACAGAATTTTGATTAATGTATTCAATAAGTGAATATTGAACTTCATGCTATATAATTATTGAAAATGAAAATGATTTCATGGGAAATCTATATGATCATGGGTTTTTTAAATTATAAAATTAAAAAATATATATATTCAAACATTATGCTAGTTTCATAGTCACCAGTAATGTGGACCAACTTGGAGCCCAAATTTGATCAAAGGAACCAAGTATTTTTATTTTCTCACTATTATGTGCTATGAAGTTAGTACTTAGTCAATTCCACTTTTAAATTTAAAGTTTGTGGTGTCCAAAATGAAATCAATCCATACTTGTCAAGCAATATCCATTGAATTTGCCCTCTAGATTAATGAGCCAAATTTGAAGTTTTTAGGTGTAATTGTTTTTAGTGCTTGAAACTTTATGAAATGAATTTTGTAAAAATGTGTATGAACCTAAATGTTGCCAATAGTGTCACCAATGACATTAGCATAGAATATTGCACAATCACTTTACAATTCACCCATGATTACAAGGGCTCACATTTCTCTATGCCAATATTTCCATGCATTTAAACTCCCATTAATGTTTTTAAATAAATAAACGTTTGTAAGATTTATACCAAGTTCAACAATTGTACAACATATGCAAAAAATTTAAAACATGTAAATAATTTCCCCTATGAAAATAAAAAACAAAAAATCACCACTATCGCACTTTAACATCCATAATTGGGTGAATGAATTTGTTCAAGATGAATGAATTTCACCCAAATGAATGGAACCAATGATATTGTTTTACAAATCTTCTAATGTTATGTCATTGGCTGGAATCCTAAGAAGGCTTTAACATTGATTGATGACATGTTTTTAGAACCTATCTACATAGTAAAAAAAAATAATTCAAATTTTTATCAAATCAAAATCAAAATCCAAATGTGTTGAATTTTTTTTCTAATTTTTAAAATTTGATTATTTTCTTCAAGAAAAATGTGAATGTTGTGACTTCTTTACTTTTCATATTTTGGCAAAATTTTCCATGCAAAAAATTGTCAAGTGGGACTTAATGGATATGCATTAATTTTTCTTCAATATTGACCAACACAACCATGTGATGTTTGTTATGCACTTCCTAAATCTCACCATCGGTTGAACAAATTATTGAGTTTTCTCAACTAGTGCACTTCATCTTCACTTTTGGAACCAAATCACAAGTGTCAACAAGTTTTTCCATCCAAAAGTTCTTTAACTAGATTGTTAACAATTGGATGATTTTGATTTTTGTATATTCTAAAAATTAAAATTACATAAGTCTAACAAAACATTGATGATGCCTTCATCTTCCATTAAAAAAGTTAAGGGTTGGGAATTATGCAATTTAATACATCATGAAGTCTCTTACATATTAAGTCTTTCAAAACTTTCATAATGTCACTCAAGGTGAAACTATGCTTGCACATGGATCATCAACAATAGAAATTTCAAATAGGAAATCACTTTTGACAAACAATATGAGAATTGATAAGGCCTTGGTGACCAAATATGGTTTAGAATGGTTTATAGACAAGTAATTTATTGGTAAGATGCAAGTAGAATTTGAAATAGAATCAATCTTAGTGGTTTAATGGTCGTTGCTAGGTTTTTTCATAAAGTTGTTGATTCTTTAATGTTGAGGTTATATAGTCTTGGTCATGCAAGTGAAGCCTTGACATCCCATACTTATTATTCGTTGAGGTGAGATGTAACTAGAATTTTCCAACTATGGTGATTCATGGAGGCAACTAACTTGCTAAATTTTACAAATGATATTTTTTAATGAATTCTTCGTTGTTTTGCTTACAAGTGACCTTTATTTTTTAGCTTTGTTGCTGCATGCGAATGAGTTTCAAATTTTTATTTTTCTTTGATGATTATACTCAACCTACATTCATAGTTTTTAGCAAAGCCAAACAGAGTTACATTCACTCTCTACAATAATGCTTACACAAATTCCAAGAATCTTTAATAGATACTCTTGTGAAACTATAAAAAAATTGGCTTACAATTACATTGTATCATTTTAAAATGTCTAAGTATAAATAATGAAATTAGGCCAGAAGTAATTAATTGCAATTCAAAATAGAAGGATAAATTACGATCTAAAAATTTATGTTAAATAATTAAGAAAATTTTAATTTAATAATTTAGTGTTGTAAAAAGTCAAAGTGGGGTGTCTCACAATATCTCAAAATTCACCCTACCTACCCAATGAAATAATTATTGTTGATTTACAACCATAACGTAAGCAATCTAGAGGTTATATATTGCAAGGCATTCAGAAAAGACAACTCCCTTCTACTCAAAGGATCTCAATCATCCATCCAACCTAGCATCTGACCATTTTAGTTGAAGGGTTGTGTTGGTTTAGGAAGCTCATGTAGCCATGTTAGGAATCTTATCTTTTACAAAATAAAGAAGTTGCATTCTATTTATTCATAATAGATTATTTTCTCTCAATACCACAAATGTTGATTAAGTAAATTATTGGAAATAGAAAATATATGCAGTGTGCTCCTCTATTAAATGATATTTGTAAAATTGGTTTGCATAAATTCAACAACCTAGGAAATTGAAACTTTGCATGGATGTGAAAGGCAAATAGCAAAATATGTTTGCTTTGACAATATAAGAATATTTTCTTGTATATTGGATAGGAATATTGGTAATCTACTAATTTATTATGCATCCCTAACACTCCTACACACTTCCTCGTGTTCCATATGTCCAAGTCATAATAATGTTATGTTTTTATAAGGTTTGCATTTTGAGATTAGTTACAAAGAACTATAACTTTATCCTAGTGACAAGGAACTCATTTAGGGAAGAATTTTTCAGAATTCATCCTCATGGAGAATTCCAAATTAATTCATCTTGAACAATTTCAAATTTCATCCAAAATTGAAGGCGGTTGAGGTAGTTTCTTTGAAATATATATTAAGAACAAACCTTTGTTCACATTGCACATGCTTTCTCTCCTTCTTGTTTGCTTTTTTTTTTTTTGGTGTCAATCATTATTTCGAACTAAAATTTTGGTATCCAAGGGACAAAACTCATTTGGTATTTAAAGGACAAAGTGTGGGGTTCAACTATCTAAAACAAGGAATCATGCAAAAATATGAAAAACAAAGAGCATTGAAATTGAGGTTACTGATGTGGGATTTTTTGTTTTCTTTTATGCATAACGTTTTGGAGTACAATGTCTAGCATATTTGAACTTGCTAACCAATGATGATGTGCTTCCCTATGTTTGTTCCTTTCTAAACATGAACTTTTGATATGAATGAAATTTGCATAAGGGATTGAATCTTTATTTCCTTCCCATCTTGAGTTACCATTCAACTACTTATACGTTTCAGATGAGCAAAAGGGTCAACATATTTCTCTACATGGATAATCTTGTCCTTGGAATGAAGAGAAGTAGTGTGCCAAACCACTTGTGAACGCATATTGGCTTAGAGCTAAAAGCAATTGACTTGGTGTGCAAAGGGTCCACAATAAACAAATTGCAACTCATCAAATGATTGTTCATGTCCTAGGCTAATCAAAGTTTTTTGACCTAAAGCTCTCCAAAACAACAAGAGGTCTCTCTTGAACAATGAAAATATCTCATGACACATAATTTGTGCAATTTGGTAGCTTATTATCAAAGAGGGAAAGTGAATTAATGTGTCAAAAGTTCCTTGTCTATTATTAGAGTGACCATAATCTTGCAATTTTTGTCACTTCAAATCTTCCATATTTAATATTGAAGGTTCTCAACCTATTGGGGGAATCAAGGAATGTCATAAATTTTTTTCTTGAATGACAATATTGTGACATATTGTCATTCAATATTATGACAATATGTGTAGTAGCCACATCTTGTGTAGTAGCTAACATCATGATGTGGCTACTACAAGAGATGTCTGTAAATGGGATAATTGGAAATCACAGGTACCCATCAAAACATTTATGCATGCAAATCAAAGACATCCTGTTGATTTTTACAATGGGCACCTTCATTGCAATAGCAGAAAGAATTTGCAGAATCCCCTTTTAGTGTCTTCACAATCTTTGCTTTAAGTCAGCCTCACATCCCATGTTTCCCTTCTGTAGGAAACATGATGATGTTCCAGTAATCAATCTTGCAGCAGCTGGGTGTTGGAATTATGGGCAAAAGCAGCCAGACATTATTTATGTTCAGGCACTTTCCAAAGCATCAACGACGTAAGATGTGAATGCAACAAAATCCTTTGCACATTCTGCTTTGAACATGTCATGAAGAACTCATGAAGAACTCTTTCTTCCCCGCTCTCTCTGTGTGCAATATCTGTATTCCAAGCTTCAATATCCATCAATCATAGTGTAAGTGCGGTCATTAGGGCAGAGACCCTTGTGACATTCATGGAGCACAAATATGAAGTCCCAGCTTTTGCAGTAACCTTGTGTTTCCATAATGCAATTTGTGAAGGGTCACAAGGGTATGTGGAATTTGCCAGAGATGGGATTCCACAAACACAAATGCAGCTTCCATGGCAATCAACAAGCTTTGCCAAACACAATTTCCTATTGTTGCAAAGCTTTTTCCTTCATTCAACAGGAGACAACAAGCTGCATGTGTACGATACTGCTTTTGTGGAGACAACAACAGAAATTTGTCTCAGGAATTCTCAACAGTTAGTGCTCATGCAAGAAAAGACCCAACAAAAATTGCAACAAAGGACAGGAAAATTGTTTCCTTGATCTTACAAAACTGTTGATACAAATTGCGGTGCAAAGTTTGTTGCTGTTTCGCAAAAAAAACCTTTACACAAGAACCATTTCTAAATTCAAGCCTGAAATTGGTTTTGAGCTTTGGATCAGCTGCACTCATCATCTTGTTCATCAGAGTGCAGATAGCAGCAGTTTACATTCTTACTATTTGCTGATGCTCAGAATCGATTTCTTGGCATGCCTTTCTAGATGCTGTGAGTTTTTCTACTTCTTGTTGCAAATGGTGCTAGCAGACATCATAGTGTTGTTGCCGGCAGTGCATCAGAGCATTTTTGCTCCTGATTTGCAAACTTTTATACATATTGTACATGATTTCTCCTTCAGCTTCTCTAGTCTACAAGCTGCAGCCCCTGGTACATGCGACCAGCAATGGCTTGCTGCATCACAAGCATAGGGTCGATCTCTCCATCGTTCCGCAAGAAAATCTTGAGCAAGTTTTTGCTGAATCCAGACACCATAGCCACGCCCTTCTGGTTCTTCACAACAGGTGTGCTCCTGGAGTCTCGCAAGTTCCAGAAAACAATCTGGGGTGGATGATCTCCATAGCCAGCTTTCTTGAACTTGTTGCAGATGACCATGTAGTCTGTGGCTTCCCAATCGCTGCCGGCCTCTCCCTGGGTGGCTTGGTCAAATTCCATATCGCTGAAGACGAACAGACGCTTGATCATCTTCTCGGGAGGGAGAGAGTGCAGCACCGCCTTACTGAGGATGATGTCGAAGACGGCTTGGAAATCGGTGTTGACACCCCAATCCATAGACTTTGTGAAGCGATGTCTCTCGGCGATCGTTTCTCCCTTCACCAAGTGCAGTTGCGGCCGCGAGCTGAAAGTCATGATGTGATTCTTCCATGGCTGCTCGCACAGATCGGACACCAACAAACCCAATGCAATGCAAACCTCCATCGGAACCCCAACCATGCTGCTGGAGACGTCGCAAACTGCCATACAATTGCTCAATGAGCCTTGCTTCTTCATATCCTCCACCAGCCGTTTCCACTGCAGCTCCGACACCTTCCCTGCTTCACCTTGGTCCTCTTTCTCCACTGCCTCCTGCACGATCTGGTGCGGAAGCAAAGCCCCGGCAGCTAGCTTCGCTTTGCCTGCTGTGACATCCTCTAGGAACTTCTTGAACCTCTCTGGGTCTTTCTTCTCGAAGATCTCTTTGTAGTTCTTCATGGCAACGGATGCTACTCTGTTGTAAGGAAGCTCTTCCCACCTCCTCGCGCTCATGTACACTTCAGGAAGCTCGAGACATCTTCGCAAAGGGACAAGCACCTCCTTCCGTAGCCTGTCGCGCACACGGTAGGCGTAGTGTGCATCCTCGAGATCTGCGTACTCTGGGAACGAGGATTTGAGAAATAGGCGACGAGCGATGCTCTCGCACATGAGTGTGCGCTTGTCGTAGGATTGATCCAACGAAGGCGCCCACTTCGCAGCGAGACTCACATCGAAGTGCCTCTTCTCCGCGAGCGCTAGCACATCTTTCGCCAGCTGATCCGCGAAGATCTGTGCAACTGCCGAGTGCAAGAGCTTGAATCTCGAGTCCTGGGAGTATTTCTCGACGGCTCGCTCCGCAAGCTTGGCTGTCACAATCCGCCGCTTCTTTCTAGCTTGCTCTTTCATGGTCGCATCCTTGACCTGCTGGGCGGCAATTCTCTCGGCTTGCGGGAGAAGAGTTCCATCCTCCTTCGCAGCTCTAGCTGCAGCACCCTTCCTACTCTTGTACGGTTCCCTCGGAGCTCCTTTCCCACAAGTGAGTGCATAGGTTCTCGTGATCTGCTTGTAAGCTCTGATGTTTCCCGCGGCCTTCTCCGTAGCTTTGAGCTTGGACTTCCCAAAGCGTACAACTTCATCATGCTCCTCTTTTTTAAGGAGCCGGAGCTGGGTTTCTTGGGGACCTTCGACAATCCTGAGCACCAGCTCCAGCAGATCCTTGAAGTACCCAAAAGCCGGGATGCAACCCAAGTTCGCAAGTAGAGTTGAGGGATGATGGTGGTATAGCCACAAAGCCGCTGTGTAGAAGCTCTCCTTGTCTGATTTCCCCGTCCCTCGTACCGCACGCAGCTGGAAGACGAGCTTCAGAGCCGTGCTAGCGTCCTCCTTCCATGCAAGCTCCAGAAGCTCCGTAATTCTCTGCGAGCTTGTACGTGGAACCACGTGGAAGAAGAAATCAAGGCATGCGTTTCCGGATTCTAGAAAAGTTGTCGACATATTTTCCGTCAATCCCAGTGTGGGTAGTTGTCCGGAATTATTTTCGCGCGTGCTCTCGCCCTTGAGCATCTCCAAAAATGGCTCATGGGGCAGTTCCTCAGAATCATCGTCATCATCATCATCATCCTGTCTCACCTCGTTAGAGTTTAAGTTTTCTTTTTCATGAGATTCCTGATCCTTCTCCGGATTCTCCCGCACAGTTTCTGATTCAAGAGACTTTTGTAGTGCGAGCGACTGCAACAGCTGCTGACGATCTAGCTCCCCATGCAGGTCAGCTAGTCCAGCGCCCACATGAACTGCAACAACTGGAGGACCTACTAGTGGCAAAGCTTCAACTGTTGCCATGGTCGAAGAAGCTCTTGAGACAAAATGCAGAATCTCTGGAAATCCTGTCGCAACAAACAAAAATCCCCTCTACGTTTCTCCCTTTTGAATTCTCGACTACCTAGCTAGAGCTAATGGAAATCCTCTCACACAACAAAAATCCCCTAGGTTCCCCTTTTGAATTCTATACTCCCTAACAAATGGGGACCACTCCAGAATTGCCACTAGAAGCTGAGACGCTGGCAATAACCAGCTGAAAAAACGACTATGGAGGAGGAGACAAACAAATGTACAAATTACAAATGCGAGACGAATCTCCAAGCTTGCACGATGCAGGAAGTGCGCATATGCCAAAAAACTGGCCAACGGGGAAGAATTAGGAAAAAACACCCAAGAGGAAGAAGAGAGTGTGCGCGATGGAATGGAGAGAGACACCGCAGAGTGAGAAGCAGGAAAGAAGAACATGGCTATTTATGAAGTGAGCAAGCAGCACTGAAACGCACGCGCAGTGTGAGTGAGTGACTGAGAAGCAGTCAAGTCGGACGGTCAAGTCGGACGGTCAGTGTTGGAGTGAGGAGCAAGGAAACTTGGGACGCAAGAGTCGGTTTTGGGTTTCAGAAATAAAAAGGTTGTAATATCAGTGTTTTGTTTTTGGGCGATTTTTTTTTCAGAAAAATAAAACCCAAACACGAAACATTTGTGGTTTAAATAAAAGAGACTTTCGCCATTTTTTCAAATAAAAAAATTTGAATTAGCCACATCTGGACCTAAGCACTTCCTAGGTAGCCAGCCACTTGTAATTAATAATAGCACTTTTGAAAAAAATGTTAAAGCCCACTTTAGGATAATCGCCATTTAATGCTAATTAATGTTGGGGTTCCTCGCCTTTGTCTCTACTTAAGGAGTTTGAAAACAAAAGCCTGATAATAATAATCTGAAGGTATATATTTATATATTTTTTTTCAATTTTTTTTTCTGATACTATGGATATTATTAATTTATGGGGGTTTTATATTTATGGTCTTGCAAGAGCTTTGGCAGATATTTGTCATATTATTCATATAAATCTGGAGCTTCAGGTATTTATCTAAGCTTGAAATATCTATCTGTGAGCCGATTTAGGTTGTTGTTTTGAGACACCTGCACCATCCTCATCTCAATGCAAATTCTTTGCTATATATGGTTCTTTTTTTGTGTTTGGAAACCATGTGAGGATTTGGAGGTTTTTCTTCCAAGAAAACCAAGATCGCAAAGGAGTGTTCACCTGACGAAGTAGCCTAGTGTCAAGAGCTAATTAAGTAGCCTATGTTTTCCTTTTGTTTCCATCTTGGAAAAAGCTCCACCTGTCCAAATTCTTTTAATAGGTAATCCCAACTTCTTGTTCCTTTTCATACTTAAGAATATCTCCAATGGTGCTCAATATGTGACCCTGTGAAAATATTTTTCACATCCAAGTTTAGTTATGTATTCACTTGCAACCCCACCCATAGAACTGAAACTTGGACAGCAAATAGGTGGGGGATTACTAATAGTAAACCACCTGGACCAATCATTACGAGGGGCCAAGGAGAAACACTGAGCAGTAGTTAGATCATATTTATTACACTCTTTTCTGTAGGTGCACAGCTATGCGTCTTTTACCAGCCACCGCAACGCGCCGAATTATGCTGAGCCAAAACTATTTTCCTGAGCCAAACCGGCACATGTTGGATTTTCTTCATCCACTTTTACAGTGCAGGATCACATGCTGAGCACCAGTGGAGATGCTCTAAGGCTACTTGCTACTCATATTATTGGCAATTTTTGTGGAAATGTTTAAAAGGAACTTGGGTATTGGGAGCAGTATTTTTCTTTTTCAGTGTTGAAATGTAGCCACCTTTCTTTCTCCCCATAAAATAACAACAGAAGCATCAATATAGTATAGTGTGACATTGTGTGATTCATATTATTAATTAGTTTGGAGGGTGTGGAACTTTGACATTTTTTCCTCGTGGTGAGAGACCTCTCTGATTAGTTCATCACCCAAAACAGAAAAAATTGACTCTTGACAAATTGACACACTCCTAACATAGAAATTGTCCACACGGCCTACTAATTGGCATGGATTTAAGTTTAAAAATTGAAACTTTTTTGCAAATCTCTGTGCAAAAGACAACTTCTATTTACACTAAGCATGCAACTCTTTCATCTCTCCATAGCAGAAAGAAGAACAAATAATAAGAGAATAAAAAACAGAGCAAAATGACCTGAAAAGAAAGAAAGCAATGAAATGATGAAAAAGATTGATAAAATTAGAAAGTAAAAAAGACATGTGGGGCACCCATGTAAAGGAAAAGAATACAACTTCTTTGGACCTCCACAATCACTTTGCAAACTAAACCAAAATAAGTGGCTCTATCACATGAGGTTTTGTTTTTCTTATAAAGTACATTTATTTTTAAGATGACACTAGATGAACAGAGATGACATTGGTTTATTGTTATATATTTGAAATGCATTTGATAGTTTGAATACTATATAAATTGGTTTGTGAAAATCTGGTCAATATGTTTATGATACACTTGATTTTCATTAATTCTTGAATCTATTTATATATATGTAGTTCAATTGTGATCCAACTTTTGTTATGTTATTTTTGAATTGGGATTTTGATTTAAATATATTAATAAAATCTATCAATTATTGTTTATTGTTTTTATGATTAGTGTCATCTAATATGTTGAAAACATAATCTCCTAAGATAATGAGTGGACAATCATATGGGGATTTTTCAACCAAGTTTTTTAGTGTGTTGAAAAATATAGAAGTCCAACAAAAATGACTTTTTATAAACACATAAGAGTTTTTATGTTAAATGTAGCTATTATATATTCAAATTTGATTCATATTGTTCTATTATAAGAATGTAAGAGCATTTGCATGTTGTAGATCATTATCAAACCATGGCCACCATAAGTTGAGATATAAGAATATTTTGATATATTTATGAATTTTTCTATGTCATTTGACAATTGTATTTTTGTTCTCAAACTAATAGAACATGTCATAGTTGTAAGTTGTGGTCATGAATTATATGTTGATAATGTTGTCATAAAGAATTTGCATCAAAGGCTTGTATAATAACATGCTAATGATAAAAAAATTCAATCGAAGAACAAAAAGGGTCCAATTTCTAGTGTTTTTTTTTCCAACATTTCTTCAACTACAAATTGATCAATGTGAAAGTTGTGATGTTTTGAATGAAGTTAATAAATATAATCTTTCTTTTGTTTAAATGCAATAAAAAGTTGTGTATGATAGTCCATTACTAAGATCAAATGCTTAGCAATAACTTTTGTGATCAAGGAATGGTTATTATAAATATTTACTGAATTGAAAAACTAAATTATTGCTATAATATGAAATTAACTTTTGTCAATTCTTATGTCTTTGATAATTGGCTTGATTAGTGTTTAATGTAGTTGAATATTATTTGTATAAAGGTTGTTGTGCACTACAAGATTGGTGCCCAACACTATTGAAAATAACAAAATCAATTGCCACACACATGAAAACATGTTCACAAATTCAAAAAAAATCACCTACAAATTGCAAGAGTTTATGTTCACAACAATAACAACAAAACATGTTTCTCGTATGTATTTTGGAATTTCAAAACATGAAAAATGAGATTTTAATGCCAAACGCTGGGTATAAACCCCCTTTAAGCACAAAAAAAATTGGAAAATTGAAAAGAGAATCCTATCAAGTGCAGCATCCATCCACGGTAGTGCACTGGTGCGTGCTGGTTCACTCTGGCCGTGTTCTCCATCATGCATTCGCAAATTACAAGTGATCTCGACCACACCAGAAGTGAAACCAGCAGATGGCCACCAGTCCCACTGTGAAAATGCTTAACAAAGTGGCGGAACCGTGACAGGAAAGCTGTTTACTTTCTAGTCAGGGACTCTTTTGGTTTCTTCTTGAGTGGGGCAGTGGGTCAATTGCGTTCCTTTCAACTCTCAATGCAGTTTCGCAAGTTCTTTACAACTCCGTGCAAATTGGGGGGATCACAGTAGTCTTGCACCCTTGATTTTCTCAGCATAGTATTGTCAAAGTTAAAAATGTAACCCACTTTTTCCCCACACACACACACCCTCGTGGAGTTTGACGCGAAGTCCGCCTGCACGCGTGTATAGTCCTCCGTCACACTCTACCAGCTAGTCGTCCAGGGGTAAGAGGCGATTGAGCTCTGGTTCAAAGACCTTCAAAACAATGACATATATGTTCTTGATTTGAGCCTTCAAACAGCAACATGTTATGTTATTGACCACCTACTGTAACATCTGCAGTCACTTCATTTGCTTGCAATTGGTGGAGGGCAAGGTGAAACATTCACCATTCTATTGAGTTTCTGTCACAGGACTGGCAATACCGGGAGAATTCAGCCGTGATGCTGGCTAGCTTAGCGAAACCTAAAAGAAGAATGGGAAGACAGTAAAACCCGAGAGGGAGGAGGAATTTGACAAAAAACCTGGAATCCATGTATTTGGTGTTGACTGCATACCTGCTTACACGACATGCACAAAAAATGCAGCCCAACAAAGCTCCAATCTGGTCTTGTTTTGAGGTTAACAGCATGAATTGTGGTCTCCATCCCTCATGAAAGAAAAGAGGTTGCGAGACTGGCCATTCCAAACATACTGAGGAGGAAAACAAAAATAGCCACACAGAATCAACACACTGAATTGTGATCTCCATCCCTCCTGAAAGAAAAGAGGTTGCAAGACCTCTGACTCCAAACATACTGAGGAAAACAGAAATAGCCACACTGCATCAATCCTTTGTTTCCAAAGCCTTTGGCTTCATGAGGAAAAAACTGGAGAGTGTTTTGTCTTTACTGTTCTCGTCAGCAAGAATACAATCCATTTCTAGCCTCTGTCAATTTTGTTTCTAAACAATTGCTTCTTCCTTTCAATGTGCACTACCAATGTAACAAGAATTTCTCAGGTAGCTATTGCAGAACTCCCAAGTATCAAGCACAAATTGCTGACATCCAGGATAACTAAACCATACCAAATTGCCCACATAAAACAATGTTGATATTGATAAAACTCACAAAACCAGCAATTAGATCCTGCTGAAAATATGCTTTGAGTGGAAATGCACTGAACTGAGCTTGTTGGAGGGGGGGGTTATTGAGCGACCTTGAGCCATGGATATGTGTCTGTGTTGGACTCTTACCAACATCCCACTCTCCTAAGCTTGGCATTGGCGATATGTTCACAGAGGTACAGGATTCAGGCAGTTTGTAGTAGGTGAGTGACAACTGCAACAGGGGAACAGAGAAGAAGAAGAAGGGAGGAGGTGCTACATACACACGAGTCCAGACAATGATGACAATAAGGGCAATTTGGAAAGGCGCACAGTTGTGGAAGAGAGCTAAAAAAAAAAAGCTGCTACAACAGACCTAACCCTTCCTTTCTGTGGTTTCCTGAGAGCATGGAAGTCAATTGCAGGAGTAATCCTTGGTACAACTTGTGCTGATCCTGTGTTTAGAGCAGAGCTCCACCCACACTCAGCATTTGGCCCTGCAACTGTATTTCTCTCATCCAAGAGTACTTATTTACAGATTCCAATCCCCACCCATAAACATGAACCTGGGACAGCAAAAGGTCAGAACCTACTAATAACAAATCACCTGGACCAAATCAATATATGTGACCAATCAAGAGCAGGTGTTAGACTGTGCTGGGGCATTTGCTAGCCTCAGCATCTTGAACAGAAATGCTGAGTCACAGCCATTTTTCTGGGCCTGTCAGGCAAAAAATTTCTGATCTTCATCCAAAACATGTTGTGCAGTGTGTTGGTGGAGATGCTGTTAGAGAGCGCAGGATCTCCTCTTCGTTGTGTTTGTAGAGATCATCACAGAGGCTGGCTATATACTTTGTGCTTCATCAGAAATGTGCAATGCAGAAGATTGGGAGATTGGTATGGGGGTGCATTTAGTTCAGTTAGAGAGTTTGTTTGTTTAGTTTTTTTCCCCCCCACATTTTCCTTTGTACTTGATTCACTCCGGTACATCTTTCAGATGCTATAAAAAGCTCAGTTGGATTCACAGACCACTGTTGCAGATCCAATCAGCTAGGTGATCTGATTTATTTGAGTATTGCACAAATGGATTGCACAAGGACTATTCTCAATCTGGAATAATGTGTTTACTTCCTTGCCCATGATTTGGTGCATGAATGCATGATCACCTAATTTGTCATCCAGATGAGTGCACTGTCTCTCAGTATTTTGACAAGGAATTTTCTGTTTGGATGCAGATAGAGGAGCGTCAAAGAATGTCATCTTCTGCTTGACGAATCAACAAGATGAACATTCCAAACCTGCATCTGCATGAGTGAATGATAAGGGATAAAAAGTTTGGGTGTCTGTCAAGGTCACTCCCAGAATGTCAAGTGCCATGCAGACATCTCCACCTTTGCCTGTGAGGCCATTGATAACAGCTTGGCCTCCACCCTCCACACCAGAGTCAGGAGAAACTCAAGCTCATTCCCCTGTAAAAACCTTTCTCTCTTCCCTCTTCTGCCTAAGCTGCATCTATTGCTCCAGCCTTGAATCCACTTGTTGCACCACCCCCCTGCACTCCAGCAAACGAGGAAGAAGCCACTACTAGTTTGGATTCTGGCAATGACGCAAGGACACAAGTTGCCCAAGCATAAGCCCCTGATCATGATACCGCTGGTGATGTGGACAGCATTCAAGCTATTGAGCTGCCACCCTTGGCAGGACCACCTAATGTCATGAATGTCATTGTGGTTGCAGCTGAATGTGCACCCTGGTCAAAAACTGGTACCAGGAAAAACCTATGTTAGTATTCAGATTTCTGCCTTACACAGCTCCTTTGTATCTGTGTACATTTTTTGCACTATGTCAACTATAGGTTAGAAAGAAGCAATTTCCTCTGACAGTGTCACTGTGATGAGTGAAGGTAACTGATTGTTTCTGTTTATTCTGCAGGAGGTCTTGGTGATGTTGTGGGATCTCTACCTAAAGCATTGTCATGCCATAGTCACAATATCACGGTAACTGCTATCTTGTGCCGGCACCCAAGACAGAAAGGTTTAGTACAGATTGAATGCCATGAATATACAGCAAAAAAGAACACTAGGAGTCAGAATTATTCCAGTGAAGCTGACAATCCCATTACTTGGTCCAGTAGTGATAAAAAGAATTGTGTGCTGCATATTGTCTGAAGAGCCCGTATCCTTTAAGCAAAATACACATACATGCTGAGAAATCTCTGGGACTGCATATTGAATCAAATGATCCTGCAGTGCACTATCTGAACCCTAAAGAGGAATGGAAAGATTGTTGGAACAGTTGTACTGCTTCATGAAAATTTGGATATCTTCCTTGCAAGTTTGACTGTGTTCAGGGTTTTGTTTTGGGAGCAGGTGGTGGCTCCTCAGTACACCAATTATGCTGATGCTTGGGAAACTGGCATTCGGAAGATCTACAATGTTTCAGGACAGGTATCAGAATCTCACCCATATCTGAATCTCATGGTCATGCAGATGCTTCTACTCCAATGTGCTTCTAAGTGAGGTACTGATATAGGGTCTCACTTTCTCAGGAGGGTTACAGCTCCACCATTGTTTCACATTTACTGGTCATCTCTGTGTGTAAGGTCTGCTTTCTCATTGTATTACTTTGTTGGTTGGTCTTTCCACAATATCTAGTCATTGCCTCACACTCTGCCTCTTGTCTTCCTTTAGTTTTCTGTTCTCAAGTGGATAGAACTCTGATTAACTGTGGCTGTTCATTGGTGGCAGGATATGGAGGTTGGCTAGTTTCACATCTTTGAAGATGGGGTGGACTTTGTGTTTATTAATGCATCAATCTTCCATGCTGTTGCTTCTAACATTTATGGTGGTTCTCACGAGGTACCCACTGAGCCCCTTCTATTGACCATGCTTTACATGAAATTGTGATCAGCACAAGTGCACTTCATGTAGTTAGTGGCAACTTGTTTTGCATTACTGTCCGTCTGGCAACAGTCCTGGATTACAGATAAAAGGCCAGAGTGAATTAACAGTCACCAATGCACCAGTTGGCCGTTCTGTCCACTGGATGGGTTGCGTTTTTTCATTTGGCGCCGGATGGGGTTCATGACAGTCCATTTCTTTTTGCTGCTGACCA
>Ga0116231_10002252_pt1 | contig 40295 bp, 27 predicted proteins | sample S1TSphgellanicum_2_FD_89695 | JGI IMG/M metagenome (GOLD analysis project Ga0116231, IMG submission 89695) | Host-associated microbial communities from peat moss isolated from Minnesota, USA - S1T2_Fd - Sphagnum magellanicum MG | ecosystem: Host-associated > Plants > Peat moss > Unclassified...
AAAAGAAAAACCCAAAACTGATGCAGCTCTGGAACAGGGGCCAAAATGTTGCAAACACATCAAAATACCCCAATCTAATCACATGGCCATAATTTCTTCTAATTTTTCAAGAATTCTTTGAAAATTTGGCCCCTAGTAGCTACCTACATTTGAAAACATCTCTGATTGGATTTTTTGGAAAAACCACCCAAAACTGATGCAACTCTAAAACAAAAGAGCCAAAATGTTGCAAACACATTGGAATACCCCAATTTGACGACATGGTCATAAGCTTTTTTGATTTTCTGAAAATGATTTGAAATTTTGACCCCTAGTAGCTACCTACATTTGAAAAAAATTCCAATTGGATTTTCTGAAAAAAAATCAAAAACTGATGTAACTTTTAAAAACATGGGCAAAATGCTATAAACAAATACAACTAAACATCACTAGCCTCAAGAGTTCAACCTTAGAGGCCAACCGATCATGGTGTTGGTCCCACCCCAAACTAAACTAACATATAATGCATGTAGATCTACTATGTGATTCCACAAAGTAGGCACCAAAACAAACCATAATATCATCACAAGTTAGACAACACCAACTCACCTTTTTCATACATACCACACACAACCTTCTTCTCCTTTACGGTCTTATCCATTGCATAGAACAATGAAACCCTCTAGGATTGGGTATAGAAGCCCCTACCATTGTTGTTTTGCTTTTGGAGTGGAACATATGCCTTTTTTTATGAGAGTCCTAGCCAAAACCACATTGAATTTCAAGTGTGACATTGTTTCCACCAACTTGTTGGGTTGGGTCATATGCACCTTGTACATAATGTACGAGTTCACAATGGTGGTATCAATGGTATGGAACATTATTTGATGTCACCATTTGTGATCTTGTTTTTGCAAAATATAAAGTCCACAAAGTTCATCCTACACATCAACTTCATGCATGTGCTATCGGTAATGCACTAACATTGGGCTTGTAAGGATCTCCACTGGACCAATCAGATGCCCTTGAATGGCAAATGTGGCACCTGAAGGGAAAAAATGGAAATGGGTTTGTTATCAAACCAAGAACTTGTAGCAAGCTTACTTAAAACATGCATGTGGTACCAAAGTTGTTCTCTTGATCTTCATTTTGGATCAATGGTTAGAACATCAAGCAATCCTTTCCAATCAATCCTACAAATCCATGTGGCATGCACCTTGACCTTCATGCTCTTTGAACAATGTAAGGTAAAAGAAAAAATATCACATGCGACAATGTGATCCTTGTTTTTATACCTAGTTGCATGTTCAACATCCTCATGACATGCACCACAATAAACTTCCATTTTATGCACATTGGATTTGACATTAGCCAAACACCAAATTGTCATTACTTTCCAACCCTAAATTTTAATTTTTAAAACTATAAATGAAATGCCATCTTCATTTACATATCTAACCACAATTTATGCACACACAAAAAGACCCCCATGGACCAAACAAATAAACTAAAAGCATGTCAATACGTCCTTCATGTGGGTCATAAAACTCTATAATCATTATTTCCCAAAACTTAATTAGGTTTGCAACTTCAAATGAATCTTCAAGGCATAGCGTGGGAAATTCATCATTGGGTATAATCACACATTTACCTTTCAAGCCTAGATAAAAACTATTGCATGAAACATTTCACACTTTCACTTTGCAACATATGCAATCTACGTTGAAATGTATCATTATTGTTCCAAAATCCATTGAATCCAAGTTGTTTAGTAAGCTCGATGTCTTTAGTTAATTTCACCAACAATAAAAGTGGCTAACACACTGTCCAGTTTGGATTTTGGTGCAATGGAATCATCAATGCAAATTGGGTTTATTCAACAATTATTTGCAAAATGTTTATTAGATTAATTATTACCAACCTTTGTTGGGAAGGGACTATAATGACTTGAATTCTTCACGATGAAATCCCATTAGAGAGCTTTTCAAAAATGCCACATATCACCCAGAAATTTAGATGGTGAACTTGTAAATTGTGGCTACAAATGTTTGGAAACAATTAACTAAAGAAAATTGGAAACAATTTAATGCAAGTTTGGAAAGCAAGGGGTCATTGACATAACTTGAAATTTCAACCTTAAATTCCACTTGCAAAATTGGGTGAACCCTTCAAATTTACTCAAATCGCAAATTTGAAGTTCCACAAAAGAATTTTTTTTCAAGAGAACATATTCACAATCACGGTACCAAAAAGGATGGTCTAATGAAAATAAGACTTCAAATGATTATTTTGGATTTTTATTACATTTACTATTTCATGATTATAGTGGATTGGTATATGACTATAACTAGAATATATTGGATATAATATAGATGTCCTTTTGAGTCCTTGTTTTAGTTGTAATTTTCATCTTAAAGGAATAAATAGGAATGTACTAAACAATGCAATTGACTTCAATTTTCTTTCATGGATAAGTAATGCATACATCTATGTTTGACAATGTTCATATGATGCATTTGATTAAATAATATATGATATAAGAATTTTGAAGGCTATAGAATCCATTTTGAAAGGGTGACAAGGAAAATGATTCTTCTTTTTTTCCATTTGGTTGATTTTTTGCATTCATTAGGCTTAGAATTTGTGGCCCTAAGTGTCAGCAAAATGTGTAGGAAATTTTCATGCAAAAAAACATGTTAAATTATATATAAAAACTTATGTATTCATCTTTTGCATTTTTATTTTTTTACCAAAATGTTTATGCATAATTGTACACACATGTGAAAAATCACCATCATTATGAAAATTATCATAATTTCAATTATCCAATATCTTTCATTTAAATTTATTTTATTTAGATTCTATATTTCGAAGATAATAAAAACAAAGTCCTTGAGTCCCATGCTCAAAAAAAGGTACCCTGATTGTAAATATGCCCAGAAAATTTAAAGTTTCACATTTAAACACATATTCATTATAGGTCTAAAATACTTAGTCTAAAGAAATGAACATTGCATCCAAAGGTGAAAGTGGTTAATATTCAAAAATCCAATAAACTATTTGTCCCTATATTCTTAATAAACAAATTGACCAAAATTGAACAAATGTAATATGGTCTAATCTACCATAGTTTTTTTTTTCCTAAATAAGAATGCACCAAAAAAAGGAAAAATAAGAAGTGTGAATATGAAGCTTAATAAAAAGTCATGTGATGTAATCTAACAAAATGTGTCTACTAAATTTAGTTATTGTTAATTTGAAAACCATTGATTCAATGTAGATTTTACCCACCAATCAACCATTTGAAAAATCTTGCACCATTTCTCAAACATTTTCAATTACACAATTGGGTTATTTGATCCATTTATGGATTATTTTTTGTTTTGACAATACATGTCTAGATATTTTGAATATTTCATTTGCTATATTTGTAAAGTATAAATTATTGATTAAGAAATTCTTTTAAAATTGGTATCTATATTAATTAAGTGGTTGACTACCAAAATATAATGGGGATTTAATGATATTACAACAATTCTAACATGTGGTAATTAAAATATAAGTCAAGTTCTAAGCTCTTTGAAGTGGAGACTCCAAGTTTCCTTGACATCATTGAAACCTAATTAGGGAATCAATTTATTTTGAAAATTGAACAAAAACTTGCATCACGGTTGCTATCTTTGTTTTCAAAAGGTTCAACTTCTTTAAATATACAATGACACTTTTAATTTTAAAATTTTAATTATGTCTAATTAATGAAGATGGAATCCAACCTTATTCTTAAGTGGATCAATCTTAAATTCTTTACAACATTAACCAAAATAAAATATTTTTAAAATCCAAAAAATTGGTCACACAATCAAATTGAAAGCTCCATTAAACAATAAAAGAAACAAAACTAAAGGTTTTTTAAAAAATTATGAACCAAACATTGGTGCGAACATTATCTTAATATTTATATACCAATGTTATGTTATTTTCACACTTGGTGTTAGGACCTTTAATGGTAAAGGTCCTAATTAGTGTTGGTTAGTTATAGGATTTTTCGTATGTATCAATATGTATAATAGTTGGATATGCATAAATGCATATGTGGATTTTGTGTCAATTTTTATAATTAACTTTATCAAGAACCAACAAGTGTGTACTAGGTTTATATCCTTATCCTATTCATATCCAAATGGGACATTAACACATTATATCCTTATCATAATTGTTGTGGTGATAACTTAATGGTGATGAATATGTATGTCAGAATTGATACATACACATCCGGTGATGGATGTTATGGTTATGGATGGTCACAATTATGATTATAATATTCATATCTAGTTGGGATATGAATTGTCCTTTTAGGTTTAGGGTTGGGATATAAACTATCTTTTTAAGTTTAGGGTTTAGGTTGAATGATGCAATAACGCAACAATGCAACAATCAATATTCAAGGATTAGGGTTTAACATTGAGGACTTCAAGGACAACAATAGTGATTGGTAGGTGTAGATTTTACTCAAAATTGCTTTCTTCCTATTAATAAAACAATACAAATTGTACTTTCAATAGTACTTATAACACATATAATCTATGTTTTTATTCATTCTAATTCTTATATAAATTGTATTCACATGTTTTTCTTATTATAGCTCCTATTTCATTATTTCTTAGATTTTGTATTATCCTTAATAATCAAAATCTATGATAAGAGCTTCATGACTCATTTAAAATACACAATAGTTCTAGAATAGACTCACTATTTTTTCATCAATATTATATTGTTATCTTTACACAAAATTGAACATATCAAACATATGTTATATAAAGTGTAAAAATCCAAAATGAAAAACAAAAAACTTTGTGGTTCATGACCCAACAAAATTCTAAACTACATATTATGTTTTTGTTCTATTCTTCAACAATTTTTAAAATCTTTATGTGTGTAAAACAAAATAATCTCTCAACCTCCATCAAATCCCAAAAAATTACATCCTATGTCCTCTCCTTCCAAAAGTAATTTGAAAATCAAACTAATTAAATGTCTTAATCCTATCCAACTAGTCAACCATCTTCATCTTGCCTTGTTGAATTTCTACCATTCACATGGCAATAGTGATGTCATTGTTGAAATTTCTTTAATGGCATGAGAGCATTGAATGCAAAATGTAAAGAGTGAACATTAATGTGTGTGTTTCTATAATCCAACTTGAGCAATCCAGTGTGTATTTATATGCTTTAAAAGACTACGAATTTTTATTTTGAATCGTTGATGAAGAGCAATGCTTTCTAGAGCTTTTAAAAACTTCAAGTGATGAAAGATTTTAAGCATTTTCAATTTTGCAATCTAGCTTGAGCAATTTAGTGTGCAATGTGTATTTGTCACATGATTTGAAAAATTGAAAGTTTTGTTTTGCATCATTAGCGAAGAACATTACTTTCATGAGCTTCTGAGAATTTCAAGTGATGAAAAGTTTTGAACATTAACATTTCAGGTGATTTTTATGAGCTTTCTTTTGTTTCGCGCTAATGTTAATTTGTTAATCCTGGTTTTTCTTTTTGATTATTTAATTAATTGTAGCTAAATTTTATGTTGGTTTTTTTTTCTTTTGTTTGCGCTCTAATCATTTGTAGGTTTCTCAAAAGCATTGAGCCTTTCATGCATGTTTTATTTCTTCATGTGTTTGCTTTTTAGTCATTTGTAAATCTTTCAAAAACACCAAACCTCTAATGCTTGTTTTTCTTTCTTCCTATGTTTACTCTTTGGCCATTTGCAAGTTTTTAAAAACATCGAAGTAATTAACTTGTTACCAAGCTTAGTTTTGCTTTTCAATTACTCAGTGAACTACAACCTCATGTGTTTGTTTTTTCTTCTTTTGTTTGCTCTTTAATTGTTTGAAGGTTTTTCAAGAGTGCTAAACCTCCAATGTTCATTCTCTTTCTTCATGTGTTTATTTTTTGGTTGTTTGCAAGTTTTTCAAGAATGCCAAACTTCCAACACTAATTCTTTTTCTTCTTGTGTTTGCTCTCTAGTCATTTGTAGGTTTTTCAAAAGCACCGTGGTTAGCTTATTATTTGTTATTTCCTAGTTTTGCGATTTGATTGTTTAATGAATTGTAGCCTCTTATGTTCGTTTTGTTTCTTCTTGTATTTGATCTCTAGTTGTTTGTAGGTCTCTCAAGAATGTTAACTTGTTAGCTCCTAGTTTTGTTATTTGATCACTTAGTTAGTTTTCGAGCTTCATATAATTGTTGCAAACAATCAATATTGCAATTCATTTTTGTTATTAGAGGAAATTGGTGAAAAGTGGGTTCTCATTTACATGCATGATGACTAATTGATAAGTAGATCTCCAAACTCAATTCTTCTTTTCCTTTAAAAAAAAAATTTTGGTTTTTTTTTTCTTTTGATTTAATTAATGTTAGTTGTTGTTTCTCTTTCTATTATTGAAAAAAATCTATGGCAAAAGAAGATGAGGTTTTGGTTTTTGAAAGTGTTGGTGAGAATAGTCACAAGTTGAGCTAGAATCCAATAATCAACTTGTTGGATGTTGAGAGTGTCCACCTACAATGTGATAGCCCCCATTTTTCTCATAGTGTATTTCCCATACCTAGGGTTTTCAAGTTATCAAACATAACCTTCTATTTAGAGGTTTGAAAGTGTCCCCATAATCCTTACATGTGGGTGGATGAAGAGTTTTATAACCTTCTTGTATATAGGCACCTAACAAAGATATAACCTTCCTTTACATGGACAAAAAATAATAACCATTATTTGTTTGGATGATATTATGCATTGTGAGAGATGAAACAATGGTCAAGTCAAAGCTCAAAAAAGCTTTGAGCAAAAGGTTATGTTTCAAGATTATTGACTTGACCTAAATTTGGGATAGAAGCATTGGAAGAATTCCTTTTAAGTGGGTATAGGGGGTGGAGAAGGAAAAGTTGTAAAACAATTTATTCATTTTAGTAATCTAGGGAAAAAAATCAAGTGACATTCAACTATATGTTTTGATTTTATTTATTTATTTTTCAATGTTTTAAGAAATAGTAGATCACACAATCTATTCACCAACAAGAAGACCAAAGACCCTTAGGCATAATGCTAATTGTTTTCTCAATATTTCACAAAAATAATATCAAGCGGTTGCCCAATGTTAATTTCAAATTTTTTTATTTAAATTTTTAATATTATAAGGGAGTAGGTTGCTTGATATTATTCACCCATAAGAAGAACATATGAAAATTTCAATTGTTTTGGTTATTATAGGGAAATAATAATAGGTAATTGTTCAATGTTTTTTTGGGGGTTTTGATTCCACCAAATGTTAATTTGAATTTTTTTTCTAGTATTTCAAAGAGATATAATATAATTTTCATTGTTTTTAATGATGATGTGTAATGTAATGTGAAACATAAACTTGATTTTGATGATCTAAAATCAATTTTCCAACCAAAACAAACCTCTTGAAAGTTGAACATTTAATATTGTTGTTGATAATTATTTACATAACCTTTTTATTGTTCTTTATTTTATAACTAGTTTGTAGAAATAAAAACTACTTGTAACACAATTTTGATTTTCATATCTTTTATTATATATATAATTTTTTTTAATAATTATTTTTAGAGTGAAGGAAAGGTTCTTGTACATCAACTTTTCATTTTACCCTAAAGCAATTTTACAGACAAGAAATTTTTGTAACGTAAGCAAATTTTTATTGCAAGCAATTTTTCAATACCCATAAAATGAAAACAATTACATTACATCTTCTGGTAGGATTTCAGATGAGGAACTTTTCAGATTTAGAATGTTCAGTATCTGTGCCTTACGCACTGGAAAGCCCTCCCCCTTAGGGTTTTGGGTAACACGTTACTTGAGGCCAGAGCCTCTGGTGGCGGAGCCGCTTTTTTCGTTCATAAAGTTTTAGGGTTTTCTTCGTACATAAAGTGTTGCAGAAAGGCGGTTAAGGTTTGGGATTAGGGTTTCTGTATGTCAGATGTGGACTTATGACTGCTGCTCATTATGAAGTTGCGGACCTCAAGGTCAGCTCAAGAGCGATGGCAAAACTATGATGATGGTGACGCTGGAGGTGTCGGTGGTCCGGCAGGCTTAGGACGACACAGTAATTATGAGGAGGATTTCGGGGTCGAGAACGATCGAACGGAAACGGAGGAGGTGATCGGCGATGGTGATTGTTATATAACAAGGGTACTTGTGTTGAAGGAAAGTTGTTTAGTAGCGGTGTGGAGTTATTAGTGCGATATCGGATGCACATGAGCGCAAACGCAGAAGGAAGTCTTGGTTTGGAGTTTAGGGTCTGCAGATAGAGAGCAGAAAGTCTGGGAGATCTCAGTTTGATTTGTTGAAAAAGGTTTTTGACCTGCTGTCATTAGAGAAAGGAGTTTGCGTTTTTCACTTCGTAGTGGTGCGTGGCAATTCACATGCATTTTTCATTTGTTGAGGGAATTCGGCTGTTAGATGTTACGTAGGGGAGACAGATTAGAGCCATTTTTGTACTCTAGCGTGTGTGCATTGTGGCTGGGGGCCAGTCGCAGAGTTGGTTGTATCATTATTGGTCATTGCAACTGTTATGTTCGCATCCAGTAGTTCTGAGTGCCGTAAGAGGAGGAGGAAATTGATGTTTCAATGAGTGAATTCCGGCTTGTTTGCGTGATTGACAATCTGAAATTGGTTACTTCTCTGCTGTGCACCTGATGAAGAAGATGGTCAGCTTACAACTGGCTTAGCACTGTCAGAATTTCTGTCGTGTTGTGTTGTGGTTTAGGGTTTAGCATTGTCAGAATTTTTGTCTTGTTGTGTTGCAGATCTGAGTAGGCACAGCCAAGAAGCTCGACCATGCATGCAGGTGTACTGTTCCAATTTTGAGGAAATCGTGTGAATTGAGATAATTGAAGCATAGCAGCGCATGCCTGCCTTCGATCCACAACATCTGTATAGCTGCTACAAGCTGGCAGAAGACAAACGAGAGGTGATTCTGATTGGCTAGGTTTAGGATTCTTCTACCTTCTTCACACTGGCGATCAAATTGTCCAAACTCTCTCTTACCATGCCCATGCACACACTTCCTGGTAGTATGGCATTCCAAGAGGACAACACTTCGAGATGACATCTTGTCGAACACTGACTCCAAGCAGAATCCTCCGTGCTCCCACATTTTGCATACATGCCAACCAAGCTGCTCACCCATCTGAATCCCACCGACTTTGAATGATCTGCTCACCAAGAATGTGCCCTCTTCAAGGGCAACTATGCTGGCACATGCACTCAGCACCTGCAAAAAGGTAACAACAGTATTTGAGGCACATACCTACCTTCCTGTTGCAGTTGTCTAAAACATTTGTTGTGCCTTCTGCCCTTACACACGCTTTTGTATCCCGATATAATGATGTTCTAAGAACTGATAATTGTAAGATGGCAATTTGTTTGTTGAACACATTCCACAAAAACATGTATCTACAGTGTTCCCACGTTTTGCACATATGTCAAGCAAACTACTCCCCCTCAGAGATCACAATAGCAGTAGCTTTGCATGCACCATAATTGCAGAATGATCAGGCCATGATACATATGCCCTCTGCAAGAAGATGGGTTTATCAACCACTCACGCTAATCTAATCCTAATTTCATCTTTTACTGACATTAGTTTTGCTTTTGTCTGATACTTATGGAAAACGTGATTCTTGATGCCAAGTACAATTCCACATCACATATTATTCCAAAACAAGCATCAAGAAAACAGAAAGATGGCGACAAATAATGATGAGTTCAAGAAATAGATGTGTATATATCTCACATCTTTATAGAATTGTAAACCTCCATATGTATTGTGCAACTTCTGAGAACTAAATTCCTTGAGATGTATCTATGATATTTGCAGTACTTTGTTTCAAACATAATCGCACTTGAAATTTCTTCATTGAAGTTGTATTCATTAACCTGAGATGTAAAACGCAAATAAACCAAAATTACACATATACGAAATGCAATACCTATGAATTGGTATCAATTGTGTGTCTAGAATTTTAAATACTTGGTCTTTGAAGCTAGTTTTAAATAACATGATGTATTTTTTATATAGACATGTTAATTTTTTTATACATGAGGTGCAACATGTTTGTAGTGTTTTAAAAATGTAGACCACAAGTGAATTTGTAGTCCTTGCCTAAAGACATGGCCCATTGAAATAATAAGTAACTCCATCAAATTTGACAACTCTTTTGTCGCACTAAAGTAGTGTATCTGTGGAGGGTAACTTCGAAAATGAAGTGTATAACAAATTCCCTCAGCCGTGACCCTGCACATAAAAAAGTGCACGAAATAAAATTCAAAAACATGTCGTTTATTAGTTTTGCTCCTGCATATTTGCAAAGTTTGCTGATAGTCTAGTGAAATCTTTCCCACAACTGGTCTGCTGCTACAACGCGTAGCAAAGCTGTGCACCTGCCAGAGAAGAGTGTAATAAATATGAACTACCTGCTTATCCCTTTTTTTGATTGGCCAGTCGGAATGATTGGTGCAGGTGGCTTGCTATTGGTAGTCTCTCCCCTGTGCACTCTCAGTTTTATGGGTTGCAAAAAAAAGTAATTAACTGAACTTGGATGTGAAAGGTCATATACTCGGCACCGCTAGGGATTCTGTAATGTTTTGTGCTCAGCAGCATTGCCTCTTAGTCTGTTGTGGGAAACCCAAACATGACAAGCACTTGTTTCTCAATTGCCACCAAAATCCAAGTCAGTCACCTGCATAACCTGTACCTGGAGAGTCATCAATGCAACATGTCTAAGCTTTGAAGCATCTGCAGAAACTTGGCTGGTCTCTGAAAATGGCCTATGTCTGCAGATGCTTCAAAGATCTCAAGCAATCCAGGCTAGTTTCAATGAATGGTTCCACATACTGACATCCTGAATTTTGAAGTATGTCCTGAGCATGTAGACACTCAAGCTTTCAAACCAACCCACCTACACAAAATTCATATAATTCTGTAGTGATGGTTAGTTGCTTCTAACCCACCATATAGGATCTGTTAAGAACACAATCATTGACAAGCTCAAACAAGCAGCTCTCATTTGCCTAATGGCTCTGCCCCCTTATGGCAAGTTCAGACCAGCCAACAGTTAAAACATGAAATGTTCTATGAAGAAGTTTAAAAATTAACAGCTCACAGCAACACCTGGTAAACACAACCAAAATGAAAACTACATTGTTTTGCTGCAGTCTCTCCCTTAAAGGCAGAGACAAACAGAGTGGATACTCTACCTCCATCAATAACATAATAGTTGAAGAGAAAAGGACATCCTTCCTGTCTGATGTTGTGAAAGAGTGCTTAACCACATCTGCACATAATCTACTCTAAATTGAGACATGGCTGCAAACACCAAAATCTCTGTCGTGGGTGGCTGCTAAAGTCTCTACTCTCTACTTACCTATATAAACACAATGATTCTAAAGCCAAATATTCCAGGATGGGTGTCTAGTATCTACCCAGCCTTTGCAAGACAAAAAAAATGCAAACAAAAAACACCACCATTACAAGGCCTGGATCCACAATCTGTTGTTACAATGTGAGAATCTTGATTGGACTTTAAGCAATTGACAAGCTGTACTTTGCCTGCTGAAAACCAACCATGCCACTGCAACAAAACCATCTTGATAGACTCACAGTTAGTCAAAAGCAGGGGCAGAAATACACTAGTGCAACCTCAGGATGCTGTTCAGTGACAAAACAACAGACAATGGACAAAAAGCCCAAAAGGTAAGAAAAAAGCAGTTTTTTGGTTGATAAACAGTGATTGCATCAAAAGAAGGGATCCTTGCAAAACACAATCCTCTCTGGACCTCAGAGTTTGTCATGATTTACCACAGCTCAAAACGATGGATGTAAAACCCATGCCACAGGCATTTTCACTATGCATCACTGTCATCCTTGGTGTCGTGGGCATTTTGCCACTATGCATCACTGTCATCCTCAGAGTCATCACCACTGCCATGGTCAAAGTCATACTGTACAGGTTGAGATGCTCGTCTGCGGGTTCTGGAAGGAAGGATGTTACTAGGATCAACTTCATCTAAGGGATCTTCAGACAAGTCACCACCATCATCTTCTTCATCAAGATTGTCCCCATCATCATCACTTTCCTCTACTGTTCTCTTCCCTTTGCCCTTGTTGTCCTTTCCTATCTCTACCCTCTTGCCTTTATCTTTCTCCTTGAAGTCTGAAGGTTTGAACTTCTTTGCAGGTGGTTTGGCAGCAGCAATCTTTCCAGATTTTTTAGCAGGATGTGGGTGATCGGCCTCTTCTTCTGAAGCTTCTTCACTGTCAAGATCATCTTCTGATCCAGCTGAGGCATCACCTTCATCATCCTCTTCAGATGTATCTGAGTCACTGTCCCATTTCTCTGTAGGCTTCCTCTTGACAGGTGACTTAGCCTTGAGGTTTGTGCTTTGCTGCTTTTCCTTGCCCTTGGAAATTGCAGATGGTCTTGGTGGTTTTGTGTCTCCATTATTCAAAGAAAGCTTCTTGGGAAGGATGACATTAGCTGCTGGTGCTGCTTTCAGCTTCTTCTGTCCCCCATGACCGTCACTGTCTGCTTTCCTTTTTGCAGCCAATGCCTGCAGTTTCTGTAACTGTTTCTTCTTGTCATCAGGCATGGTGATGATGGGGGGAAAGAATGCACCTGACAAAACGCTTTCAGGCTGTCAACACCACCCACCCACCCACTCACCTCCAGGTGCAGCAGCCCTTCTACTTGCGTACTCCTTTCCCAATAAAGACTCCTGTTCACCCAACCCAACTCTTGCTCAATCAAATGTACATGAAGAACACCTACATGAAGAGCAGATGGAACTGTCAATGAGGAGACTACCTAGTAGTTCATGATTTTCCCTAGCAGCTCCTGCGAGAAAGTTTTTCTTTCCTCTCTAAGCAAACACGAACCATGTTTTTCTTTAATAGTGAAGCACTCGCGATCTTCCAATAGACAACAACACCGTACAACCTGTGGGTGCAAACTCCAGAGTCACGCCCCCCACACAGAAAGAACGCAGAAAAGAAGAGAAAACCGACAAAGCTCATCATCATCCTTACCAAAGGGTCGCCAATACTCACTCCTTCCGCTAATGCAGGCACCTCTCTGTCACTCTAGCACCTCCATCCTTCCTCTCTCTATGCCGCCAACGCCCACCTCTTGTTGGAGTTCCTGCGCTTCCTTGCTCGCTCGCTCTCCCGCCCTGAGCACCCGCCTGCATGTGCGACGCACTTGTGCGCTTTGCTCTGCTCGCTTCGAAGATTTAGGGTTTAGGGTTTACTGTCCCTTACGGACATAAACCCGTTAGCAATAAGGACCAACTTTGGTACCCCTTAGCCATAAGGACCTGTTTACAACCCTTATTCGTAAAGACCCCTCCTTTATACCCGTGAAGGATATATAAAGGACATAATAAAGAATGTTTAATACACAATCTGACAAAATTATAATTGTCAGATTCTGTCACATTATAGACATCTCAAATGGGTCCCTGTGAACCAGCACCCACCAGTGCACCATCCACTGGATGCCTGTTATCACTCAGTTGTGGATGAACCTCAACTGAGTTAATATTGGGTTTCACCTTGATAACCAATTCTGTAGGAAATAGGTCTCATATATAGGTAGACAGGTAGGAAAATAGGTAACTACTAGGTATGTAGATGGTTTATGCATAGGTAAGGGTTGGTTTGATTACCTACTTATCAACAACCTGCTTGTGAGTTGCTAGTAAATAGGTAGTGAAAAAGTGCAACTGAGCTAACCACCATGGTTAACTAGGGAACTGAAACCAAACACGACATCATAGACACGTACGCCCTGCCCGTAAGGTGTAGTATAGTACTAATTGTTTAAAATTGTATATTTGAGTGGTTTATTTTGGATTCAAAAAAAATTCAGAAAGTAATGTTTATTGTAATTATATGCAATATGTGTAGTTAGTAATTAAAGTAATGTTTTTTCACATTTGGCTTGTTGAAGCAAAAATGTACCTCTATAAAAAAATTTGAGATTGTTGTTTAGATTATGTGAATATGTGTTTAATTTGCTGGTGTAATGAAACAAGGCACATAATTTGGCAATCTAAATACGATGGAAACAAGTTTATGGTTTGACTAGTAAGCTTGAATAGATCTTGAATGACATTGTTATGTTGGTGCATTTTGTCTGTATGTGGTCTATTTGTGTTTTATTAATGGTTGTGTATTCAAAGAATAGAAGTTTGAAATGGTTTTCATATATATTTTCAAACGTTCCATAACATTGTTAACAATACCATCTGATGTGCAATAGTTTCCAGCACATAATTCCATTAACATATGTCTTTTAAGGAATAATTAATGATGGATTCCAAATGTTTGGTTTGGGAAATTTGACAATTGAAAGTGAACATGACATGTGTCTAAATGAATGTCTTGGGCTACAAATTTGTATGTTTCACCTAGTGTGTTTTGAAATGTCTTTTTATTATGTTCAATTGTTTTAACATTTGTATAAAACAAATATGGCAAGGTGGTATCTAGTGGTGGTTTTTTCAAACAAATTTGGTTAATGAAGTTTATGTTGTCATGAGTTTTTGAAGTTGTTCGAAATTGGTTTAAAATGTTAATGAAATTTGTATCAATTTGTCGCATGATTGTTTCAATTCATAATATTTTACATGTTCATTCCAAAAATTTGTTCCGAAAATGTTAAGCCCATCCAATCTTGGTCTAAAAATGCATGAATTTTGAATTGGTGGAGCTTGGTAGAAATCACTTGACATAATGACGTCTAAACCATCCATGAAGTCATCATGAACTTGTTTTATTACACATAAACTATAGTCAATGAATGACAACATTTTGTTACCAACTAAAAAGATTTTGTCTATTATTAATAGTTGTAAATGAGTATATGTTTTAATTAAAATATCACTTCTTTCATCATTTAATGCTTTAAATTCATTGAAGTTTTTATTTATTGGATTGCAAATGTAAAATGTATTGTGGTATCATGAATATTAAAAAAAAATTCTTGTGTATACTAATTTCATTATTATTGGTTTCAAAGGATTGGCATTAGGTGTTTCTCATATGTATATGGTAGCATGTTTTGAATGATGCACATTAATATGAATGTTTTCCCTGTTCCTACACCTCTAATGAGGAAAATGTGTAAGGATTTGATGGGTGTTTTTCTTTTTTTAAAAAGATGTCATTAACAAGTGTTCATTGTTCATTATTAAGTTTTCACATTTCTATTGAAAATGATTCGTATGGTAAATGTTCATCAACATTATTGGAATCAATATATGTTGTTAATTTATTTTTCAAATATTTATCTTTTGATTTTGTGTTATTTTCATATTTTAAACCACATGGTTCAATTTTTAAAATATTAGTAAGTGATGAATTTTTCTTTGGATTATTTGCATTAGTAATTTTGTTTTTTGAAAAAAATTGTCCCATCCATTTATTTCATGTATTTTTGTGTGTTTTTTAAATTGTGATTGCAAATCGTCCCATTCATTATTATAGTCATTATTTTGATTAAAAATATGTTTTAAAAAAATTTGGGTTTTTTAATATAATTTTTGGAAATGATGTACGCATCATTCCATGAAACAAAATTTATTTTCAAATTTGATTATGTTTCACAAAAAGGTTTGAATAGTAGCAGCAATTCTTTATAATGATTTTTAGGGTCCTTATGTAAATTTAATGACACCCAATGGATAATTTTACTATGTTTATATATTTTTAATGATTTTTAGTGTTTATGTTTAGCAATGAATTTTGCTAGAGAAATGTGGTCCAAAGATTGGGTTGTGTTTTTTATTTATCGATTATTGATTTACAATGAATGTTTGTTGAGGTTGGAGATAAATTACGTAACATTTTTTGTAGTAATAAAACGAAAGCTCTATCATGTTCTTCACATGTGTTAATGAATTGAAATTATCTTATTGAATAATATAGTGGAATTAATAATGATATGTGTATAGCTTGTTGCACAAACATTTGTTGTGCATTCAAGAATGTTGTTCCCAACTTTTTAATTTGTTTAGATGCTTTTATTTGTTCATGTTTCGATATTTCTAAAACTAGTTGCATTTTTTTCATCACAAATTTGTCTACTTTTGTTAAATAAAAGTATAGTGGGCTACAACTACATATGGATCTAAGATGTATTGTGCATCTATATTTGTTTCCCATAAAGGTCTTGCATGTATATTGAATGAATTTGTGCATATGTCACATGGTTTACGTTTTAGAAACAATGTTGGCTTTTACAAAATGCATCGTAATGCAAGAAGGTAAGTATTTTCATTTAGTTGTAAGTTTGAAAAGAATTCATCAAAAGAGTTTTTGTTGCCTAAGCCCATGTCAACAAGTTTTTTAAATATTTGAATTGCTATTTGAGAAAGGTTTTATGTATGTTCATTTTCATTCAATGGCAATAACACTTTTTTGCATCTCATTGGAGGTTTCGAAAATTGAAATCGACAAATTGGGTGACCTTTTTTCTTACATGTTCATTTGTGTTTATGTATTTGTGTAGTTTGTAATCCATTTTTCAAGACTATTTGATCTATTGTTAAATATTTATCGATAAAATTTTCAACCTACTCATTTAAAGAAATGTTATATTGTGGGGCATTTTTTACTCATAATAATCCATGATCATTTTTAGCAAGTTCTCCAATGGTTGATGAATTGTCATTTATTATTATTTTATTTTATTTTCATTAGTATTTTTTTTCATATAATTGTTTCAATGTTTCTATGAATGTAGACCAATTATTGATGCATGTCGTGAATATTATAAAAAACGTAGGTGGCCCTAATTGTCTAGTCATTGCAAAAACATCTTTATGAAGTTGATATAAATAATCTAGAGATGTTTGTATACATCCAAGTTCTTTGTAACTGAGGTCAAATTTCAATATTTTATCTAAGTTGACATCGTTCAATACGTCACTAGTTGTCAAAACACGGCCCAAAAGTTTTGTTTTTTGAATGTGAATCCATGTAGAAAATAATATGAAATGGATCAAGATTTTAATTGTTTTGAAAAATATATTTGTTATATGATATGCAAATTTCCTATTTGCGTTAGTCAATTTTGCCTATGCTATTTTTTGATATGAACAATTTAATGGTGGTCTTGAATGACCAAAAAATAATGTTGGAAAGTTGTATTCTTTAGAATATGTGTTTTGAAATAAACCCAAATGTTGAAAACCTTCATTTGGTGCAATTGTTAGTGATTTGTTATTGCTATCAATAATTTGTTCTACATCTAGGAGGTCGTGTATTAATGTATTTGTGTTGTCTTTTTCTAGCATTTTTTCGAATTTGTCAGAACTTTCTTCATTGATGTCATTTTCAATAATTTTCTATTCAAAATCAATGTTTTTACTTGCGTTTGCAAATTTTGTGAAATCTTCCCAATTTGGTTTTATAGAAAATTTTCCACTTATGTACAAGGGAGTTTCACAAAGTTGTTGTAAAGCTTTCATAACTATATTAAGATGAACATAACTTGTCATATATATATTGATTTATATTATAATTTCCTTTTTAGAAGCATAATAATTGATAAATCATCATATGGCATACGTGGTAATACATTTTGAACTAGATTCAAATTGGTTGGAACATTCACAACACTTCCATGTGTTCTCTATTGTCCATATCCTCCCAAATGAAAAATATGTGCAAATGCAAAGCAAGGTGTGATCAAACATTCCTCAATATTGTTTAACATTGAAACAAAATTCATGTTTGGTTTGTTTTCCATAACATGATTTCGTAGATTTGAATAAAATGGTTTGCCATGTTTTATTTTCCTTTCACACAATTTACAAATCAATACATGATCATCTAATGTTGTAATTGGAATGATTGCAAAAAAGTCGATTAATATATGATTTAGTTTTATATTGGATTTAGTATGCAAAACATTTTTTTTGGCAAGAATAACAAACATGTTTTGCAATGTTTTCAATTTCTTTTTTGTATTTTATGATATGTTTATCTTTTGATTTTTTTTTCAATGTTTGTGTAAATTTTTTTTATTGTAATGTCACTAGAAGTTTTTTTAAAAAAAATAGCTATAAGTTTTTTCTCATTTATTTTTTTGTTTTTGATATTATTAATATTTTGTGATGCTTCATTTCGTATGTGAATATTTTCTTTTAGTGAATTATTGAATTTTAAAGGACTTATTGTGAAGTTTGTTTTATTGGATTCAATATTGTTATTTAAAGGTTTTATCTCAGAAAACGGTTTTACATAATGCAAAGTTTTGGAAACAATTGTATTTTGGTATTTTTGATCTTTGGTGCTAGGTTTTTTTCATGGGGAATGGTAATATTTGATTTTTTTCCATTTTCATTTGAAAATATTTTATTACTATAGGTAGGTTTTTTAAAATTTTTACAATTGATGTGTTTTAAATGTCATTTAATTTGCAATATGTTTGACCCCAACATTGGGAATTTTGTTATGAATGCTAATGCAATTTCTTGTGGCATCCATTCATGACGTTGTTTTTGAATTTCCAATAAATTATTCTCTAATTGAAAAGTCCATGCAAATATTTTTCATTTTTATGAAGGTCATTTTTATTAGTGGGTTCTTTTGTCATGTCATCATTTTTTGTTTCACACATGTTTTGATTTTGATAATCAAAAGAAACTTCTATTTGATAACATGTATCTGCAGGTTCAAAGTGGTTGTTTCAATACACAATATGCAATGTATTTTCATTGTTTCATTTCGTATTTTAAATGATGATTATTTTTATTCCAAACATAGATTAAACGTTGTGAATAATGTGATATTCAATAAATCAGTAAAATCACCCCGTAATCCACCATCCAAAACTGATAATGACATTTTTTAAATGTATGTTTCTTCGTTGTTTGCTTGCCCATGATGTAAATCATGTAAAAATTCATAATTTAATTCATGTTCACGACATAAAAATGCTTTTGGTATTTCAAACCTTAAGCATTTTAGTAAATGGAACATAAATTTCATTCGATTAAATTTGAAGTTGATGAATATTTTTTTTTAAAAAATATTACATCAAATAAGTAGTCTCTAACATTATATTGAAAATTAGTAATTTGTTTTAAACCAAGTTTGGCTAATTCTTGATCAATTTCCATGAAATGACAATTTGAATTTAAAAATTCAACTTAAATCTATATTTTAAAATTTTAAAATAAATGTTTTGAATTGTGTTTTAAAATTTAATAATCAATATGAATTTTTAATTAATTTATATTGGATTGTATTTGTAATATTTTAAAATTTTATTTGTAATTAATGTGTCTAATGTACTTTGGATTGTGATGGAAATTGAAATTTATATTAAGGTGTTAGGTTTTGATTTCTAGATTTATGGTTCTACAGTTAAGCTCTTTTGTTTGATTTTTGATCTTAAAGAATTTGAAAATTAGGGTTTTAGGTATTAAAGTTTTGGATTTTTTGACTTGTAATGTATGTGTTAAAAATTATGTTTTTAAAGTTTCAAGTTTTAATGTTTCAAATTTTAAGCACTAAAGTTTCAAGGTTTAAAATTTTTAAGGTTGTAGATTTGAAATTTCAATTTCAAAGTTTTAAGGTTTCAAGTTTTGAAGTTTCAGATTGTAAGTGTCAAGCATTATGGTTTAGGGTTTATGTTGAAATATCTTAATATTTATACAAGTTTTAGTTAAAAGTTTTAACTTAAAGATTTCAACAAAAGCCCAACAAAACCCATCCATATTTCACCATTGGCCATGTATCAAAGGAAATTTTTTAAAAGACCACATTCAAGTTTTTCCAATCCAAGAAGTTGCAAATTTAAAACCAAACTCAAATCCAAACCTACAAAATGAGAATACAAATATAACTTCCAAAACATGAATAAAAAGATAAAGATTGAAAAATGTATAACATTTAAGTTTTACTATGAAAAAGTTTATGGTTTACATGTGCATGCACAATATGGACAATTCACAAAACTTTAGTATGTACATGAAAGGTTATCAAGCTCTTCAAACAAATTAAAAAGAACTTAAGAATAATTACAAACTTCTTCACCTTCTTTTGCAACTTTGAACTTTCCAACTTTTATTTCTTTGGACTTCTTGTGCTTAGTTTTTTTTCCTCTAATTATTGATTTTATGTCTTTATTCATAGCTTTCTTTAGATCAAAAAATCCAATGACCTTAGCTACAAGGCTTAAAATGAATTTTCTTTCAAGTTTTTTTATCACGAAACAATCGAAGAAAAAAACCTTCCATCTTTTAAAAATCCTTAGAGGTTCCAAGATCATGATTTAGAAGTGGTTTGATCCAAGGGTCAAATAAGACACATTCAAATGCCTAGTCATTTTTTTGCTTAATTTTGCATGTAATTCATGCTTGGGTTTGTGTTGGAATTGTAGCCTTACATGTATAGTAGTAGAATCCAACATCTTGATTTGTTAAGGATGGCAGATGACATTTGTTGCAAATGTTCTCGAAGCAAGATGCCCCCACAAGAATATTGAGTTTGCCAAAAACTTGCAGTGACATAATTTCCAAAAACATGTCCATGAAATCTGTACTTTCATAAAAACAAGCAAAATGCAAAAAGGTTGAACAATGCATACCCTAAAAAACAAGTGGACTTGGAATGGATAGGTACAATATAGTTAGGTGCACAAATCCTAAAAGCCAATTTGATGCACTTGGAAAAAACATAGGAAACGCCAACCAAAAGTCTGAAAAAGGTTCAAACAAGCTAGATGCTACAACATAAACTCTTGTAACCAAAAAACACATTAAATTAAAGAAAATTGGAAATCAAAATCAAAGCATAAAAGATTTTGACAAAAGGTTAGAAAAGGAGCATTATGCTTTTCTACACCAATAGGTGAAGCTAAGGTCTGACAAATCTTGTGATTACTTGCTATTTCAACAACAAGCAAAAAGTGCTTTATCGCACTAAGTTTGATGAATGCATAAAATCTAAACAATATCATATTGCTTCAATATCTATTCATAGATCACATACAATGATGCCATTTCTCCAACAAGTGGTCATTAACAGTAGAAATCTTAAACCCTAAAGCCTTAATATTGTAACACAAATCCTTTTAACAAAAAAGCGGATAGAGTTGGAAAAAAGATGGAGAATTAGACTAAAACCATAGACAAATCAAATAAAGACTTACAAAAATAGGAAGATCTAATTGATGGACTTGGAATGAATAGGGAAAATAGAGTTTAGACCTTTGTGATATGAAAGCTAAAAAATCTAATAATTAAAGAAAGGAAGTTAAAAACTCCAAGTTATTTTGAAGTTGGTGGCAAAATCTTGTCCTTTAGTATTCTTGCTATGCACCTTGTTCAATTTTTGTATTATAGCAATGTCAAGTGCTCGAATCAAAAATAGTGTTGAAAAGTTTGTCACCAATTGTTGTTTGGTGTAGATAGCAATTGCAACATTCTTAATGAGGGTTGTTGCAGGTCTATCGGTGCTATACAACTCAACAAGATGGTTGTATTGTGCATACAACTAAGGAAAGAAGGAAAGGCCCTACATATCCTTGGGACCCAAACCATTAGCGACCATTAAAATGAAAAACTTTGAAAACCTATCGTAAATACCAATGACCACAACTTCTATTGTGCCCAATTCTTCCAATTCTAGTCTCTCCATAAATCCTTGTATGGAACCCCATGCTATAGGGCTCAACAGGAAATGACTAAAATCTATCTATCTAGTAAATATCAATTACTTCAATTCGAATTAAACATGCATTAAAAAATTAGTTCTAATTTGTTGACATGTGTTTTTACACTCTTGTAAAACATTCTATTGGAAATATAGTAAACTATTGTTTTCTAGCAGCCTATACATGAAACTACAATTTTCCAATAGCTCATACTGCCCATATAGGAAACCGATTTTTTTAATGTTAATCCTCTTTTACAGACTTTCCCAACCTTCCTAGACTTTAATATCTCTATTTATTGGGAAGGATACCATCAAGAGCATATATGCAACCAATGGTTCAAATAGTGAAGTGAGAATTCTTTAAACTAAATCCAAATGTTTCAAGTTGATCCACATATTGAATTATTCTAAACATTACAAGGAGGATTCTTGTCCTACTAATAGGCATTCCATTATCTTTTTTTTTGCTACTGTAATCTTTCATGCCACTGCCTTTCCGTATTAACACTTGCCCCATTATCATGACCTTCATCGCATTGCCCTTTATCCATGCCCCCTCTTCTAAAACTTGTAAAGTAAACAAAACAGAGAATTTCCCAAAGAATAAGTTGATCTTTTCACACCACCATTAGTCAAACTAGGTTACATCCCAACAAAACAAATAGTGATTGTTGCAGATTGGAAACCTCCATGTTTCATAGAAAAAAAACAATTTATTACCTATTACAATTATGCGTGCACATATTTGGGTTTGTGAAGGTTTCAATCTCACTTGCTTACCTTGGTCCTCAATGTCAAACACAAATAGAAAACATGCAAAGTAACAACATGAATTTCAACAGTTATAGTTTAGGTGGTTCTTAATGATGTAAAGAGAAATTCAAGTGTAGTGTTCATGGATATTAGTTAAGGTGTGAAGAAACATTAAGCTTCAAAAATAGTTCATACCTTCCATTTTTAGTAATCAAAAGTGCTGAATGCCATGAACAATTATAAATGATTGGTAATCCTTTTCAAACATGTGCACCTTTAAATTTTGACACACCCACATCCTAACCAAGCTGAACAAACTGTGTTTGGCATACAAGAATGTTTGACCACTTATGTGATTCTAGGAAGGAAAACTAGGATTCAATGTTTGAAAAGAACTTCTAATTAGAAGTTTGTGCAAACTAGCGTACAATTGCTAGTGGATCCTAAAGTGCATCTTTGTTACTTCAATGTAAAGCTTTAATAACAAAACAAGCTTCCTCATCCTTCTGTGACCACCTCTTATCCTAAGTTCAAAGACAATTATTGATAAAAAATATAAATCCAAATGTCTGGATCCCTAGCAAGACACATCAATCAAGACAAGAACAATCCTTTAGTTGTGTAGTCTTTGCAATAGAACAAGCAAAGTAGGTTTAAAACGCAACGCAACAATACCGATTGCATTTTTGTTATCCACATTAGGAGGATTCCATGATGTTACACTCATAGTCGACAATCCAAAAGGCTTCCCTTGCTCCACACATTGGTGTACCTGCCAAAAATTTAGCAAGATGAGAAAGTAAGTGGCACATTAAGGGGAATGTAGTCTATGCAAGCAAAAAAATCTCAACCATGATGGTGAATAGGACACAAGAGGTTCATGGGAGCCCACAAAAAAACATATAATGCACAACTCAGTAACATTACCATCACTTTGGAGGTAAGGCTACTTTCTGTTCAATAAACCTTTCAATTTCTTAGTCCTAATAGTGATGACAAAATGAGAGGACATACTTACCATGAAACGATAGTAAGACTCATAGATATGGAAAGGAAGGGACCACCTAGAAAATAGGATCACATCAAACAATGCAAGTGACATCCTTTTTGGATTTGCCAACTCCTCACTTTCAAAAGGGACCTATTCTTCAGAGCCCTCCTCCCACTGGTATGTGTAGAAGACCTCTCTAATTCCTTATTTTCAACAAGTGTGTCAGCAAGATTTTTCAAAAATGCAAGCACACATAACTTTTTGGCCACCCCTTTTACTATTATTGGTCAACATTGATTAGCAGCCTTGTCCAATGTCCTATGACCTTTTCAAATGGTGGCACAACCCCATTGATATGTTATTTATATGTTGACGATTCCTTAATGTCAACCCTCATGCCTTGAGTAACCTTTTGCAACGAATTTTTGACCCCTTTCACTTTGAGTGGCCACAACTTACATGTTTCTTCACCATTTTAAGCGATTCAAAGCATCATGGGAGCACCCATAGCCAACTTACAATTGGTCTTTGGAAAGCATTGCCAACTAATCACTCAATAAAAAAACAAAGGTTTGCATGCCATTAAGTGTTTGGACACCGACCTCTCTACCCTAGTAGGAATTCCATATTTGCACTCATGTTCACCAATATCTAGCTTTCTTTGTATTCCTTGATAGCATCAACCCAACATCAACTAACATCAAAATTGGTGTCATTCATGTTTATTTCTTTTCAATATGTCAACTAGCATCAACCATTTGAATGTTCCAATGAAAATAATTACAACAAAAATGGATTTTTATTTTATGAGAACAAAATTTGGGAAGCTTCCTAATTATTAAAACTTCTAATTATTGAAGATGTCATCTAGATTGGACTTCCCAATCCACATTTGAACATCATACTATTTCTATTCTAGAAATTCTCAAGCTATGTAATTTTGCCAATAACCAAAGCATTAGCAATGGTTGGATGGTGTTGTTGAATGCCCCCAAAACCAAACTTAAAAATCATTGGAAGAAATTTATAGGTGGTTTGCAACAACCTTTTGTCACCCTAGTGCACCATTATTAACTTCTCCCAGAGACATTATAAACTTTGAAATGTTTGAATGCATATTCCACTTGTGGTCAAATTATTACAACCATTGCACAAAGTTCTCAAACATGTTAAGCCCTTATTGCTTACATCTTTGTTATCCAATTTGGGGGAAAGAAAAAGCCAACTTAATCAACCTTTTAAGTGATCAATTGAAGGCGCTTGGACCTTAGAACTTACAAGTGAACATTAAAAGTGCTCCTAAAATCATTAAACTTGTTAGATGATTTTGTTATCTATGACAATACACACTAGTTAATTCCCAACACAAATCCTTGAATGGAAAACCTAATATGATACCATCGGCTAAACATAAAAAAACACACTTTGATTTTTTATTTTGAAGAAGCAGCCATTGCATGTCTGTTGTCAAAATTGATATCATACTCATAAAGCCATTGCCCAATTTGTTAACACTACAGGGAACAAGCGTTATAAAGCATAATATCCTTCTCAACAAGTAGGAAAGAGTTCTAGTTCTTCATTGGCTATTATGTTTCTTCATTTGCATTTATGCTTCTTAGTGAGGCCTTCATCACACATTTTGTAGGTCTTCATTGAATAGGGGCTTTATGTTGTGCAACACCCTCAAGCTAGGGTGTTCCCCGAATAACAAGCCCTTGACATCTAGCTTTGGTGGCCTATTATTTCAACCCTTGTGCATTACTACATTTAGTGAATCCAAATTGACCAAAATAGAGAATTTTTTAAGGAGAAGAGTTAGACAGTTGAATGTTTTTATTCTTTGAAAATATTAAATATTGACTCCATTAAAATTTAATCTTGAGGGTTTGAAGAGTCCCAACACCATTTTCAACTCCAAACTAAATACCTACATGTTTCAATTCAAAGTTGATTTTTTGTTCAAAATTAAGAAAATTTCTTCTTTTAGGAACCTAAATCTAAAGGTTTTAAAAAATTCCACACAAAAATCTTAAACTCTCAAAATTATTTAATTAAAAAAAAATCTTAGTTTATGAGATTAGTAAACATGTAAAAAAAGAATTGGGTATGCACGAGGTGGTTGCTTTTGGCTTGAATTGACCCTAGTTAATTTGGCACCATGTACCCTCACAAGCCTCATATGGATATTGTAAATCATATCACAAAAATGTGATTTAGGTAAAATTGACATGGGCTGTTTTCTACCATCAAAGGGAATAATGCATCTTGTCTAAGTTTTTTTATGTAGACTAAGTTAGTGATAAAAACCAATGACAAACTTTGTATTTTCCACCTATGATTTTGTGCCCATCACATGGCATATTCACAAACATGCATTATAATTTTGTTAAATAAAAATGAATATATCTAAAGCTACCAAGTTGTGTGAGAAAAGGTGTTTGTCTATGGAAATTATTGATGGAATTAAATATTCTTTAAAACATTGAGATGACTATGATTTCCTATGACAATAAAATGCCACTGATCAATCTATCTAATAATCTAATGTTACAATGCTAGAATCATCACAATACTTGAAAAAAATTTGGTGTTTTGCAAGTTACACCCCTATTTTCACGAGATCAAATTGCTTACATTTTCACAAGTTCACTTGGTCATACATTAATATTTTTCAAAAACTTCAAAGTGAGCTTGGATTAGGGTGTACAAACAAGTTCAACAACAAAGTAGAAGTTGCATTTGATATTTACAAGCCACATTGACAAGTTATCTTCAATGTCATGAGACATTGGTGATTTGGACATTAATACCAATGACAATTTTTTTAACAAATTGTTTAATGACATTCCCAAAGGAGTTTATGTTCAATGATTGTTCATCTTCCTTGATGTTGTAGCTCTTATTGTTACACTTGTTTGCATTTCTTACATATTTGCATTAAGATTAAGGTGAGGTGTTGGAAATTACATTGATACCTCATTCATTTGCATGCAATTTAATATGTAAAATCATGCATTTCATGATTAATGTAACAAATTTGTGATGATAAAAAAACAATTAGAGTGTCTCACCTTGCATTTTTGAAATTACATCTTGACTCATGCACATGGTTAATAGTGTAGCCATGGGTTAATTATGTTCTAGCATTACTTATAACATTTGGCAAACTAGTAGCCATTACATGGCTTATTATTTTTAACAACTTAATTACTATCCAATAATCTATCAATCATCTATATATCAACTACATGTTGATATGTCAAAACTCAACCTTCCTATCATTTGTGTAGTTCCCACCATTTCATTACTATAAAACTAGAAAACTATTCATTCTCATTAGAAATGTTAACAACCATCAATTTAGGTAGCACTCAAGTCAACTCATCAAAACAAATCATACACCTTTAGTATCATGTTTATTAATTTTAATGGCATTGATAACTCAAGATGTTTCTTTCTATAGAGGAAAACAAGGTTACACATGTTGGAATATGGTCAAATATAGTAAAGGAGTTAATAGAACCTAATCCATCATGTCACTTGAACAAAATCTATTAGTAGTTAGAGATAACTTGCCAAGTCAATAAAACATGATCAATGGTTGCACAACATAGATCAATAGTTATGGTAGTTCACATGAAGTTATTGTTGCTTAAGGATCCAATGGATGATCCAACATATGATGTTGATCATGTAATTAATAGTTGATTGAATGGATAACAAGTAGTCTTCACCAAATTAACAACTAAGTTTTAGCCATGCAATCAATTGTTTTCAATGTATAAATTGGCTTTAATTGAAATGTGCATATACCATGTTTTATGTTCTTCCAATCATTCTGCTTAAGATTTTTGTATCACTTTTAATCACTGTTGTCTCTTGTAAGCTACTATGGACTTTGATTGTTCATAGGTTATGGGCCCACCCATTGACAAATTTGAATGCAAGAACTACATGTTGTGGAGGCTTAATATGCAAACTCTCTTGCAAGTGAAGGAATTGTGGGGATTCATTGACATGACATAAGTGAAACCAGATGACTATGATGTTGCTGCCACTACCGATTACACCAAGATGGAAAACAAAGCTTGAAACTTTCTAGTCCAAAACGTGCTTGACAATCAATTCATGATTGTCCAAAGAGAAACCATTGCACATGGGACCTAGGAGGTTTTTGAGAAACAATATGTTGATAAAGGATTTGTTAATAAGATTTTTCTGACCAAGAAGATTTTCATGTCTCAGATGAGCCCTATTGACACCATGTAACAATAGTATACAAACTTGGAGCGATGGTTGAGGAGCTGGATGCCATAATAGCAAAGGTCCTTAATGAAGTCAAGGTGATGGTTCTCCTCATGAGCTTGCCATAAAGCTATCAATATTTTATCATTGCACTCGAATCATTCAAGGTTGCGAATTTTTTAAGGTGTACTAAAATCTTGTCACAATGTCATTTTTTCTATCTTTTTTACTTAGTCCTTTTTTACCACATAAAAACACATGTATGGATGATTATGATGGAATCTAGAATTGTAATGGTAAAAAATCTAGTCCTTTAAAAATTTTTGACAACTTTTGTTTCATTATTTTTTATGGGGATCAAAATATAAAGTGATCTAAAAGGATTGCAATAAGAACTAGGCCCTTTTCGTCCTGTGTGGTACACTTTAAAGGATTTTCACCCTCAAGGAAAAAGATTGCACAGACTACTCAATGAAAAATTCATGTGTAAGGAGAAAGGGGAATCCTCCCAAACCATTGAAACAACATTGATAGCTCAAAAACATTCTGAATCCAAAAGGAGCATGAGGGACAAGAGTAAAGACATATGTTACTATTGTAAAAAAGCAAGCCATTGGGCTAAAGATTGCAAGAAGAAAAAGTTTGATGCAATGTGTAAACAAAAGACAAAAGAAGGAAATGTTGTTGATAATGAAGCTTAAGCATTTGTATTGGCCTTGATTGCAAGTCCTATTGAGAATAATGCTTGGCATATAGATTTAAGTGCCTCCATGCATTTGTCTTCTCATAAGGAATGGTTTAGAGATTATAAAAAACTTCACCCATCAAAATCTGCATGGGTGATAATTTGGTTTAGGAAGCAATAGGAAAGGGAAACATTCTTCCAAGGGTATTTGTTGATGTACTACATGTGCCTAAAATTACTAAAAATTTGTTTGTTGTGAGTAGGGCTACTTCACAAGGGCATTTTTAAAGTTAAAAAATAGTGAGTGCATAATAAAAAACATGTAGAAATAAGTTGTTTGTTTTGACAAGAAACACATGAAAATCGACTTTACAAGTTGTAATGCAACACAAAGTCAAACATGAAGGAGCACATTGAGGTTGCTAACTTTAGAAATAGCAACACCGAATTTAATGTAGAGGAGTGCATTTAAGTTGTTAGTCGTGGAGAAGACAACTTTCACTTATGGCACGAATAGTTGGGCCATCTCAATGTGGAGGAAATCAAGTTGTTAGCACGATATAACCTTGTGGAAGGTTTGTTGCCATTTCGTGAAGGATGCATGCTTGGGAAGCAACATTGAAAACCTTTCCCGAGTGAAGGCACATTAAGGTGCTACCCAAAAATGGCACATGTGGAGTAAATAATTTTTCTTTTTTAGAATTTTTAATTCAAATGTTTAATGTTTTGGTAATGTAAAATTGTCCATTTGAAAGTAGGAGGCAAGTGGAATACGTAAAACTTAAACTTACAAGTTTCTAAATTGTGACACATGTTTCAATTTGATCAATTAGGGGAAACGTTAAAAGCAAAAAAAGGGTTCTGTTAATTTTTATAATTGGCCATTGTTATGTAAGGTAATAATGTCCTTTTTTACAAAACAAAAATTCTCAATTTTTCCATTTTAATAAATCATGGACTTATAAACTATATCTCATGGAATCTTGATAAATTAAAATATTAAACTTACTTGTAAACCCTTATTTTAACATTATAATAACCTCACAATCATATTAGGAGGAAAAAAAAACATTTCATACATGTTTATTATGTAATAAAAGTCCATAAATGTTTTTATGGACTATGACCAAAAATGTAACATTGCTTTAAAAATCCAATTTGTAATGAAATGATGATATATTATTTTCAAATTTGATTTTACAAATGTTGTAGATTAGTTAAATGAGTCCCTTCTATAATTTTCAATCATATCCAACTTAAACATATTATACCAGATTTAAAGGTACCCCCCCCAAACTACCCTTGTGATACCAAAAAATGGACACCTTAGTATGCCTAAACCCTCCTTAAGGAAGGTGCATCAAGAGTTTCTAATGTCCTTGAGCTAATCCACTTAGAAATTTGGGGATCAGCCAAGACTTTTAGTAGGGAAAGCAAAGTACTTTGTAACATTCATAAATGACCTATTTCAAAAAACATTTTGTTATTTCATGAAACACAAAGGAGAATGTTTGAAAAATTCACAAAGTTCAAAGCTTTTGTTGGGAAACCAATCTAGGAAGGAAATCAAAATAGTGAGGAGTGATAATGGGGGTGAATATTTGTCCAAGGGATTTTAGTAGTTTTTAAAGGACTATGGAATCCAACATTAAACATTTGCACCCTATATTTTGTAACAAAATGGCATAGTTGAGCATTTCAATAAGATGATTGTGGAATCAACTCACTCAATGTTTCATCAAAGAGATATTAGTGTGAAGTCCTAAGCTAAAGTCATCAACACATCTATGTATTTGAAAGTGAGGAGTCTTCACAAGGTAGTTGATAGTAAGACACCATAAGAGGCTTGGAGTGGGAAGAAACCTAAGGTTTGTCATCTTCAAGTCTTTGGAAGCATAGATTATGCTTGGAGGCCATCCCAAACAAAAACAAATTTGGAACCCAAAAGCACCAAATGCATGTTTGTTGGGTATAACATAGATTTTAAAGCTTATAAATTGGTGGATTATGCCACTAGGAAGATCAAACTTAGCCGTGATGTAATCTTCAATGAAATAACACCAACAATGGGTTTTAAAACAAGTGCATTGCAAGATAATGAGAAAGGAATTGGAGCAGTGGAGGTCAACCAAAATCCCATGTTGTGTAGCATATTGGAAAACAATGGTGAAGCTAAGGCTACTGCTCAATGATCTACCCCATATTTCAATCTTCGTCTTGAAGGAATGCGTTTGCAAAATGGTGGACTTAATGACAACCTCCAAGGAGTCGAGAACAATAGCTTGAGGGCAAAATGATGAATGTTGATCCATCATTGACTAGAAACATTATTACAATTAAAAGAATGGATTTGTTAGGGTTTCCGTTAAGAGAGCTTTTTACTCACTTGAAAAGTGCACCCCAAAACATAGCTATTGATTTCATTTGCATGGTCACTGACATTGATGAACCTCTCACATTATCAAAAGCCTTGCAAAGTGAAAACAAGATGCAATGGGAGCATGTGGTCTAGGAAGAATATTGATCTTTCATAAAAAACCGAACTAGGGATTTGGAAGAGTTGCCCAAAGGGAGGAAGCTAGTAAGTAGTAAGTGGGTGTTTGGAGTCAAGTGCAAGGTTGATGGGGGTGTGGATCACTACAAGGCAAGGATTATTGTAAGAGGTTCATCTCAAATTCATGGCGTTGATTTTGACAAAACATATGCACCCTTGGCAAAATTTGTTTCAATAAGAATTTTGTTGGCATTCATAACAACATTGCATCTGGAAGCATTTGGATGTCAAGAACACTTTTTTTAATGGAAAATTTCAAGAGGAATTTTACATGATGCACCAAGGATTTGAAAAAAAAAATCTTCAAGCATTTGTTTGCAAATTAAACAAGGCAATTTATGGGCTGAAATAAGTAGAACGAGTTTAGAATGTGAAGGTTGATGATTTCTTCAAAAGAAACAATTTTGTCCAATGTTAGCTTGATTATAGTGTTTATGTCAAGTCAAAAGGCACAAAGGATGTTGTGTTTCTTGCATTGTATATAAATGATTTACTAATATTTAATAAGGACCCACAAGCTTTGAAAGTTGTAAAGGAACAACTATGTGCCGAGTTCATGAAGGACTTGGGTGAGGTTTCATATTGCTTGGGGATCCACATTTTGAGGAATTGGAGATTGAAAACAATTAGTTATAGCCAAACAACATACATCAAAAACATCCTAAAATGTTTTAACATGAAAACATGTAAACTTATGAACACCTTGCTTGACGTTAACATCACATTCATTAAACATGTAGGATTAATAGACTAAGAAGAACCTCTAGAGATGGCAAAAATACCTTACAAACAAGCTATAGGTAGCATCATGTATGTCATGATAGCTACTAGGCTAGACATTGTTGTTATGACAGGTATAGTGAGTCAGTGTATGAAGGATCCTAAATTGCTACATTGGAAAGTAGTGGATATTGAAGTATTTGTAGGGCATTAATATTGTTTTTCTTCAATATTCAAGGATTGGAGATCATGGAATGTGCATTGGAGGCCTCTATGATTCAAATTGGGGAGGTGATTTAGACACTTGGCATTTAATTATAGGGTTTGCATTTCTTTTGGTCAATACAACAATCAGCTAGTCAAGTAGGTTGCAACTTACAATGGTGTTCTCCATAATCAAAGCTAAATACATGGTCGCCTTTCAAGCCACTTGTGAGGCTATTTGGCTCATAAGGTTTTTTTTGAAGAACTAGGATTCTCTTTTGAAAAAACAATGAAAGTTTTGGATAGTGAAGCAAACATCACCTTCATCAAGAATTTAATTTGGCATCATAATTGAACAAAACACATTGACATTTGACACCACTACATGAGAAAGATGGTCATTGTTGGACATGTGGTTTTTGATTATTGCGTTACTTTAGACATGAATGTGAACCTACTTATGAAGGGGCTACCCAAATTGAAACACATTCGTTGCATGCAATTTTTAGGCCTAAAGGAGATTTGACCAAGGGAGAGTGTTGGAATATGGTCAAATATAGTAACCAAGTTACTAAAACTTAATCTATCACATCATTGGAGCATGATCCACTAGTAGTCAGAGATAACTTGCCAAGTTAGTAGAATGTGATTAGGGGCTGCAACATAAATTAGTGGTTAATGGTAGTTCACATGAAGTTGTCATTACTTAAACATCCAATTGATGATTTAGCATATGATGTAGATCATGTAATCAATAGTTAATTAAATGGATAGCAAGTAGTCTTCATTGAATTAATGGCTAAATTTCAGCGATGCAATTAATCATTATCAATGTATAAATTGGCCTCATTTGAAATGTGAACAAACCACATTATGTGTTTTTCAAGTCATTTTGCTTAAGATTTTTGTATCACTCTCAATCATTGTTGTCTCTTGTAAACTACCATGGACTTTGATTGTTCACAACACAAAATAACATTACATGACCAAATTTGACAATGTCAAGTTCAAATTCATATCTTCATACATACCCCATCAGTAATTTTGTGGCTTAAAACGACTTCTATAAAAGTGAATGGAGCAAGGGGAAGGACATCACCATTTATTAGTAATTGTTATTAAACTCCTTGCAATTGCAACAACAATCATGTAATTTAGTTGGACAATCCTAAGAAAAAAAAGTTACTTCCTTGGCTTGTGGTTGTCACAGTGAAATAGTCCCAATTGGAAACCTCCATCTTCCCCCTCCCTTTGTGACTATTAACATGGAGTTCAGATGCTCAATGTGATTTTGAAAGTTGCAATGCACTTGCAATTGCTGCAATGACTTGGTAAATGATTGGACACCCATACACAAACCACACAACCATTTACTTACTTGGAAAGCAAAATTTCTTTTTCATTGTTATCATTTAGATGTAGTAGTTGTAATGCATACACAAAGATTAGAAAGGCAAACAAGTATTTAGCCATCTATTGTTTGCAATCTCTTGTGACCAAGACAATTGGAATGCAGCCACCCAAAAAATGGTTGCTATCATACATGTTCTACATATGGTCATTGGACATGTCATTCTTACTTTTGTTCATTTGAGCAAATTTGAATTAGCCCTTTCCAAAATACTATCAAACATCATGATTGTAACTAACTATTCAGCCTATCCCTTCAAGAAAAGTGACAAACACTAACAATGAAGATCTAAGTTGTAATTCCTAGCTATAATTGTTATATACTTATCTACACCCACCATTTGAAGTTGATAGTTTACTAATCCTTGATGCCATTTGTCATTTGTTAGAAAATCTGTTTCTGAAATTCAAAAAATAAAAAACCATCAATGCTGGTTTGTTGAAAAGAAAATCAGAATAAAAGAACTAGAGGGCCCTGTTATTTTGAAAGCTCAATGAATCAATGGTTTTCATGAAAGGACTGGGAGAGAACCACAATTAAATTGTGCCGTTCTTTCACTATTTGTTGTTTTGTTGAGAATGTTAATTATTTATCAAAACTGGTTCTCTGATTTTTTTAGAACAATGGTTATGAAAGTAAAAACCCACTGTGAAAACCATTCAGGGTTTGGTGCCATTTCTGATACTCGCACAACACTGTTAACAACTCATGACTTCAAAACACTAATTCAGTTTATAAGCTTGTTGCACAGAATTGCCAAAGCATTTCAACATTTGACACACTTGCCTTTGGTGCAACTTTCCCAACTTCCCAGACTGATATGCAAACCTTACAGAAATGAAATAGTTTGTTATCACAACAAAGTACTGCAATTTGACCCCCTTTCTCAAGCCTGCCACCAGTATATAAAACATGATTTGCAACAGAATGTCGTAGACCTATATAGTAGGCTACTTTGAGCTCCAACAGAAGTGCGGATTGAAAACCTCTTTTTTTCCAGAAATTTTTTTGTCACTTTTCGGAAAATATGAGAAACTTTTGAATCTATAAAAAAAGAGTAAATTTGACTAATTTTGCTGTTTTTGTGAAACATTTACACATTTCTGATATCACGAACTTTATTGTAAATTTATTATTAAAAAAACACTTGTTAAGAAAATCCAAAGGTGGTGGAGAGAAGGGAATGAAGGAATGAATTTCACCAATGTAAATAGGAGAAGTGATGGATCGTTGCTTGGACCCAACGCCCAACCCAAAAGGATACTTTGGTGTGCACAATGAGGAAAACTTGGAAAATAAAGTTGTTCAATTGGAAGCAGATACCCTATCCTGGCGTCAATTCTGGCAATAATTGAGGTTGTAGATTGTTTAGGCAGATGTCTTAAAGGCAAGGGGATTTGGTCCATGGCTTGGGTTGCTAAAAACTATTCTAGCTTGTGCTGAACAATTTTGAACATGAAATGGAAAGGTCCTAAAATAGTTTAGACAAGGTGCTGAACCTACCCAAGAGCCAGAAATTGATTATTTCAGAACTCTAAAACCTAGCATCTTATGGCATGCACAATTTTTAGAAAAAGTAAAGTTCTTCCTATCCTCTTGTTTTAGCCCCCATTTTGCCAACGTTGCCCAATTCTAGGACTTAGAGAATGAGAAGCTTTTGAGTTACTACATTGCAATTTTGGAACAATTAGTTCACACTCAGAAACTTGGAAGCTTTGATTTCTTATCACAAAGTCACACACCCACTCACATGGCAAGATATAAGACTGCCCAAGCTTTTGAAAATATTCTAAGGCTTTTGGTTATGAGGATTTTAGGGTTTAGGGTTTATTCGGAAAAGCTTGAGTATTTGACCCTGAGGATATTCACATGGCACAAGATAATAGCAGTTGAGCTTTTGAGGAATATTGTAACATTGGTTATTATCAAAAGTCTGAGCTATCAGACCCCTAGATCCCTGAGTATGAAGAATATTCCCCAAAACCATGACTAACCCCTGGTAATGGAATAGGTATATTTGCATTGCCAAGGTCCAAAGACAAATTGGTCTTCAAGAGAACCTTCCATGCCAGGGGTTAGGGCCACTGGTATCATACAACATTTTTGCCAGTTGATAGAGATACCACCCTCATTGAGAATCATGGACTTATCTCAGGCTAAATATAGCCAGTTGCCCAATTTTTTGAAATTCAAAATGGCTAAACACATGTGTTTTTTGTTTCCTAGTAGCTAGATGTAGATTCTTTTTTGAGAAGTCATCAGTTTGCCTTCTCTATTGGGTATTAGCATGGTAGTCCAAAGTAGGAAGGATGTTTAAACTTTTCTACTTGCATATCCTGTTTATTGCCAAATTTGGCTAAACTGTCTTATGGATGATTACGATTTCAGCTACATCAGAAATTTTAATTTGCATGATGCCACCCAAGCCCCATAAGAATGTATAATCTTTCATGTTTTAAGGAAGAAAATCCAATAGCTAGTGCATTTAGAAGATTGGTTTTTTTGCTTCTATTTTTTTATTGTATTATTTACTACCATTTGAAGAGTCAGCTGAGGGGTTTTTTAATGGGAAATTATTAAATTATTATGTGAAACCACTTTTAGTCACAGTTCATGATTATGTTATGTTTTAAGGGTGAAAGCATCATAAATTAAACTAAAAAAGTATTTCACGTGAAATGCACTTTTAAATATGATAATGTTCAACATAAATATAAAAAAAATAAATTCAAAGTTTTCATAAATCTTATTATGAAAACATCCGTGCCTTCATTGAGTTTATATGATTAGTGGAATATAAACTCTGAAAATTTTAGTGTAATAAAAGTAAATAACAAGTAGTCCCAAAATTGGTTGGTGAATATTGTTTTTAAAAAAAATGTAAATTAGAAGTTTGATATGTTTTGATTATAATATGAAAAAATTAAAAATATACAAATACTTTTATTACATTATTAACTTGAAAATAAGAAAAATTCAATGTTTCATGAATCTATTTGCATCCCAATTTATAAGTTATAAACTTTGCTTGTATTTTGATGAATTTTACTTAAACTTACATGAAACATGTGATTTTAAAATATATATAATTATAAAATAATTGATATACATGTTCATATTAAAAATTGAATTAAATAATATTCTAAATTTTAATATATCAAAACCAACTTAATGACTATTTTTCATTTATGCTACAAGTGGTCTAATTTACCATGCTCTCACCCTTATTCATAACTTTAAAACTTTATCATAATGTGTCATTATTTGATTACAGTTTGGACTTTGCTATATAATTTGCACTAAATAATTAAAGTGCAAGTTAGTTTAAATCAGTGTTTGGGAGGTATTAGAAACTGCATCAAACAGCGCTTAACTTTCATGATCATGACTCTAAAAGCAATCCAATATTAACATAAAACAACATGGTTCTTACAAAATTTGAACAAGTTGAAATAGCTGTCAAGAAAACTGCCAATTCTTTGTCAGTTCTAATTTCTTGAAAACTAGCAGGGCCTTGAGGTTTTGGCAAAAATGGAATTGATGGTTCTCTAATTTCGAAATAGTTTTCAAATACAAACCTGTGGGTTATTAAAAAATTTCAATATAGGCATTGAACACTAGTTTGAAGTTTGGAGCAACTATTGTGCAGTCATTTGAATTTATAAAGAACCCTTTGGTTCCAACATTTTTATTATTTCAGAATTTCAAAGAACTGCCTTGAATCTCTGTTATTTCAAAAGTGTTAAAAAAAAGCTCAACAGTTTTCATGAAAGAACCAGCAATGAGTTGCTGGTCTAATGGCCAGTTATTTGATTTTTACAAACAAAATTCAGAAACATGATTATATACCAGGTCTGAGTCTTTGATTTTTTGAGGATTAATGCGATTATGGGGGAACTCGGCTGTTAACCGCCCAGGTTTGTTCCTGTTTCTAATAACTGCCCCCAACATTGCTTTGAACTCAACAATGACCACTACAATCCTTTTGAATTTCATCGGCCTTGCCTGCCAAGGCAAGGAAATTTTGTTTAGATTCATTATGGAGTATAGTAGCTTAAGGGATTTTGGCCCCCAGGTAATAGGTCTATTTTAATATGAGGATCTTTTAAAGATGATATTTTGGCTTGTGTTGAAACTTGAGATTAGTTATAGAGTTATAATAGCTTGAAGGATTTTGGTTTCTTTTAGAGGATTTTTTGAAGATTATATGTTTGCATGGTGAAATATTTGAGTTTCCATAATTCTTCTTTTGCCTTAAGATACTTGAATGTAAATGGCAAGACCATAGTGTGAGACACCCCTTGTTTACAGGGTAAGGAACCCCATTGAGGTTCTTCGATTCCTGGATTTGAGAGCTCAATGGCTTAATTGGGGGCTCCTCCTGTCAAATCCAGGAAGAACCCCATTGGAAGAATCCAGGAAGAGCCTCAAGTGAGCCAGGCCCTCAACTTCAAGAACAACCTCATGAATGGGGTTCCTTACCCTATGAAAAAAAAGGAGTTTTCCAAATTTAGGGATCTTACAAAAATGTAAGGTACCTTTTCTTTGGACAACAAAAGATTCAGGAAGAGCCGAAATGGGATTCCGTCCCCACCACATGGAACCTTTTAAATTTCAGTAATCTCACAAAAGTGAAACACGAAACACACCTTCAAAAAAAAACCTTCCTCTTTTTGTCAGATTCCTGAAACGTGAAATTCTCCCTTATGGGGACCTGTGCGTTGAAATTTGAACAGTTCTTCACGTTTCACATTGTGATCAGACGGTAGGCTACATAACTTGGTAGTGGGAGTTACTTCCATTATCCATAATCTAGAACATATATGAGCAAAACTTTAAATATTGTTTCAGTCTTGGACTCTTGCAGGAACGTTCACATGTAAGATTCCACTGAGAACATTTTGCCAAGGCCCTAGTCCAATCCTTAATGCACACTGGACCAGCAGGCAAGTTATAAATCATCATAGTTTAATTAGGAACCAACAGCAGCTAAGCCTGAAGACCCGACCAGACTTAGCTGCTGTTTAAGGCTCACGAGGAGCTCTTGGAGGATTCCCTCTCAAGAGAATATTGTTTAACTTTGCCTCGAAGAATCGACTAAAAATACAAGTAGCAGGGAATTGTGCAACGTAGGGAGTTTTGCAACGTTGCCAGGGGAGCTCAAAGGCAAAGTTCAATTATGCCATCTAGAAGGTTACTGTGAACCAATGATGTCGACCAAGGGGAAGCTGATTAATTTTCCCTGGTTGGAAATCACATATTAGAGGAAACGAATTTTCCCTTTGACATTGGTTCTAAGTATCCCTGAGAGCTTCGCCCCGCAATATTGCACACGGGGAGTTGTACGAAAAACTCTTTGTGGCTGATAAAAATGAAAGTTGTCACATTCAATATTATCAAAGTTGTGTGGATCAAGGCTGCATAATAGTTATAATATTAAGCTGATCATATCTTTCTCTCACATGAAGTTGTGAATCTGCAATGGATCATGATTCCTATGTATAGTCCTACTACCCTAAGCGGATATAACACTTTTCTTTTGTACTAGACTTGCAGGCAGCTGAAATTAGCAAACATCTTAGTGGATAGGTCTCTAGAATCTGGAATGCTGCAAAAGTATCAGGCTTTGTAAGCTCCAGAACTCAACTCTCTTTTCAGTCAAGTGATCCAAAGCGAGGACCTTGCAGCTAGCTAGCTAGCACAGGAATTTGAAACTGTACAAGACGCGAGTTATACATCAACTTTTGCAATGCCCGTTATCTAATAGTACTGTGTTGTCGTGTTTATTGTCCGCCTGAAGGCTCCAACTGCCAGACCGGTAATTAAATCTCTAACTTACATGGAGTCTCAGGTGTGAGGTCTCATTCTTCAGATATTGTTTGGAACTGTCTAGTAAGCTGAAGTGCCGAACAATTAGACAGGTCACGTTTGTGGAACTTATTGGCACTGTTTTGACTGGCTCTTCAATCACTCTTTGCATGACGATCAGCATGTGTATGAATGTAGGTTTGTACATGTTAATGAATAGATTCAGATGGAAATATTCCCTTTCTACATTAACCTCCCCTACAACATAATGTCCCCAACATATGTGCAATAAGAATGTTGGCCCATACGAAGTGCCATTTGAAAATTAGAAGTATTTGGTAAGAAACAAATGGTTCTATTTATTGAACATGTCAGAACATTTCATCTAGTGGCAAATATAGCGATTTGCATTCATACCTTCGAAAAGGGTTTCATGATTGTTTAAGAGTATTTGCCCCCCTTATGTTAAGTTTGAATCAATGTTGGCAGGTTTAGCATATGTATACCAGATCCTCCAGTAAATTCATGGTCAAATTTAAACATATACTTGGATCAAATGTTGGAATTTTATTGAAATCAAATTTGGATTTGCATTGTGCAACTAGTCTTTTCTTGAAATTGAAACCCAAACTTGGACAAGGTGGTTGTCCATTTTATATACGAATTCAAGTTTTGTAGTAATATGGATAATTATATTCAAAAGGCTACCACCAGCCAGCATAGTTTTTTGAAGTAATGATTTTTAATTGTCACCAGTTGGAAAAAAGTAATATTACAGAAAATTGTAATTGATTTTTGAGAAGAAGTTGCAGCTACATGTCTTATAAATTCAAAAGATACTTTTTAGAATCCACATTGGAGATTCTATCAAATTAGAAGAAGAAAAACTCCCCATGAACTATTATTGTCATGAACTAAATGGAATTGCAGCACAAGATGCAAATCTCTTACAAAGAAAAATTTTGTTTGTAAAATATAAGCCTAAACAATTAAATAAACAAAAACGAAAAATAAAGCCAAGATGAAAGACACGTCAGAAAAGAAAACTAAACCACTAAAAATCCTTGGCTGATTGAGTAACTTGCAAAAGAGGAAAAGAACAAGCAAATGACCAAGAAATAACATATCGTGATGGTGGCAGTGATAACCTACCAACCATGATGAACAAAACCTGAGAGTAGTGAGGAGAGTGAAGAGACAA